>Ga0325403_1003908_pt1 | contig 13737 bp, 10 predicted proteins | sample PopdelMetagenome_19_FD_205665 | JGI IMG/M metagenome (GOLD analysis project Ga0325403, IMG submission 205665) | Populus deltoides microbial communities from Bellville, Georgia, United States - Xylem-PdKOR-R4 | ecosystem: Host-associated > Plants > Phyllosphere > Stem > Wood/Secondary xylem...
CATCCACACGGCCACCGGATCTTAATCTGGTGCTTACAGAAATGAACTCTTCTCTTGTCAACTAATTTATGGACTCAGATGGTGATCTCAAATTTGCAGATTTTCTTTATGAGAAAATGGAAGTTCTATCGGCTGCTGAAATCCGCCTTCATCTATCTGCTACCATCGCCACCAACTTCAACATATTTCAAACCTTTAAAGATCAAAACCATTCCACAATTCATTGACTTCTCCATCCTAAGCTACATAGATTGGATATCATACTACGAAAAACGTGTTTTTGCTCAAAATCATTCTGGATGACGAATATCAGACCAAGACTATCAAGACACGATGATCAGTTGTATTGAGACACAGTCCATCTCAACTCAAACACCTTTAAATTCAAAGCAAGATCAACATGAAGAATCCTCAACTGCTATTATTGCTAAGGATAAAATAGGATAAAGATAATGAGAGAGTCTATTGTTGTTTTGAATTGACATATATTTTTGAATTCGTATTTCTATTACATTGTAAAACAAAAGTCTACACATCTTTTAGTGCAGCTCCCAGATTTGTGCAGGAAAATAAAACCTCACAGACTTTTTCTCTTCATGGTATTAGAGCTTATTGATTCATATATTGTGTTAATCATGTCCTCCTTCATCACTTCTCTTGAAAATTACAATATAAGTTGTAGATCTTTGTAGATATTGCAGATACTGAAGAATAATGGAGTAGACACTGCAGCATCAAGAGATAATATACAAGATCCTGTAATTATTATATTTTTTATATGTTATGTTATTATATTTCTTATATGTTATGTCTATTTCCTATTTTAGATGATTATGTGATTATTATTTATTTCCTTCATAACCAATGATAGAATCAAATCTAGTAGCTGTCATGTTAGGAACTGATTCTAGCCTATATATACTTGTATTTTTTCATTAGTAAATTTATGATTAAGAGATTATACTTCTCTAAATTTCTACATGGTATCAAGCTAGGTTTTTATCACTAATTGAGCATTAGTCTCTGCTCTTATGGAAGAATTTTCTATAACCACTATGGAAGAAAGTTCCAGCTCAAAGGTAACTCCTTTTTTCAACAATAATACCGATGATATCAATACTGCTCAACGATTGAGTTCAGTATTACTAAATGAATTCAATTATCTTCTTTGGTCAAAAGCCGTCACTATTGCTCTCTATGGAAGATCAAAATTGGGATTCATCAATAATTCAATTTCATCTCTAGATGTGGACCCTCCTGAATACGAAATATGGTTATCCAAAGATCAATTGGTGATGCCTTGGATTTTTAATTCTATGGAACAAAATTTAGCTGAAATTTTCAGCTACTCTGAATCTGCACATGATCTTTGGAATGCCATTCGCGACATGTATGGCAACCAAAACAATGCAGCACTGATTTTTTAGATTCACCGTGAAATTGCAAATCTTCATCAAGACAACAAACCATTTGTTTAACTATTGGGAAATTTGAAAAGTCTATGGAATGAACTAGAGATTTATCGCCCTCAAACATGTGATGCAGCTGTCCTACGTAGAAGAACAGAGGAATACAAAATTTTCTAACTCTTGGCAAGCCTCAGTTCTGACTTTGAAGATCCACGGAGCCACATCCTACCATTTCTGGAGTCAGTTACAGCAACAGTTCAATGTGAAAAAATTCGCAGGAAGGTGATGAATCATGAAACTCAATCTAGAACAGCAGCTACCCGTGATTATCATGTCAAGACAATGCCCCGTAGTGAGAACTCCAGTTCTGGTATGCCTGAGCATGCTTTTTTTTTTTTTTTATCAAAATAAGCGAGTGATGGCAGATCATTTAAGGGAAAAAGTTTAGAGTTGAAATGCAGCTACTATCATAATACTGGACACCTCACTAACCGGTGTTGGCAACTGCATCCAGAACTCAAACCCAGATTTTCTAATGAGCAAAGAGGACACTAGAAGAGAACGAACTATAAAGCACATCTGGCAGATTCAACTCTATCAACTGATAACTTCACTGCCAACCCCACTGCCTTGATACAAGATTTTGCCAATTATCTGCAGAACAAACACAACCATGGGAAGATGCAGTCTAGAATCACTAGAACTGCTGGACAGGAACAACATCAATAAAACTCAGCTACATTGATCAGTCACCTCATGGATTTTCTAGCAGAGACAAACATAAACATCAGCCAAGGTATTCTGACTGCTTTTATGACTGCATCAGAACTTGATAATATGCATGATCTTTGGATTGTTGATTCTAGAGCCACTGATCATATGTCAAACAAATTGATAAATTTCTCTAACCTTGAAATATTTGTTTCTTCTGCCTTTATTTCAATAACAAATGGGAAGGGGTCTTCAGTGAAGGGTAAGGGAAAAATTAAGATTGTCTCTAAAGTCATGTCTAATGTTCTATATGTTCCTTCTTTTCCTTTTCAATTACTCTCGGTCAGTAAGATACCTTCTACTTTCAATTGTGATGTAACTTTCACTCATCACAAGGTTAAATTTCATGACCGATTAACCAAGAAGACGATTGGTGAAGGTTTTTTTCCTGCATGGTCTCTACAATTTTTTTCAGCATAATCGTTTCCAAAAGCCTTCAGACTAGTTTAAAAATATCATATGAGCCACTAACACGACATTGTTGTTTAAGACATTCGTCATATTATGTACTTAGCAATAAATTCAGTTTCCATCTCGAAACCTTTTGAATGTGAGATCTGCCATTTTTCCAAATCATCTAAACTTCCGTTTAATAATTCTACTACACATGTATCTCATGCGTTTGAACTTATCCACTCAGATGTATGGGGACCTTTTGATACGTCTCTTGATGGTTATAAATATTTTGTAATCTTTTTTGACGATTTTTTTAGAGTCATATGAGTGTATTTGTTAAAGGCTAAGAGCGATGTTTTTTCTTGCTTTCAGGATTTTCATACGTTAATTAAAAATCAATTCTCTGGTCATTTTAAAACATTCCGATCAGATAATGACTCAGAATACATGTCCAAAGACATGACACATTATTTACATTTTAATGGCATATTGCATCAAACTAGTTATATTGGTACACCACAACAAAATGGAGTCTCTGAACAGAAAAATCATGATCTGCTTGAAAAAACTCGTGCTATAATGTTATAAATACACGTTCCCAAGGGGTTTGGTCATACGGTGTTCTTACGGCTGTCTATCTCATAAATCATTTACCTAATCGCGTGCTGGATTTTAAAACTCCTCTTGAAGTTTTGCAGGTTACAAGTCCTAAATTGGCATATCTAAAGGTATTTGGATGCTCATGTTTTGTGCACTTACCTTTATCAAAATGGGACAAGCTTGATTTCAGAGCTGTCAAATGCATTTTCTTGGGGTATTCTCAAACACAAAAGGGATATAGATGTTATGATCTCTTATAAAAGAAAATATATGTTTTAAGAGATGTTAGATTTTCTAAAGATACTCCTTATTACCCTGCCATAGGTCAAAAAGAGGATGATTTTAACTTGTTTCCGCTGCCTAGTTCCAGTTATTATGATCAGAATGTATGTTCGCTACCACAACAGGTTTATGAAATTCCAGATATTAGAGTTCAGCCCATTAGTGATCAATCTCATTCCACCACTATTGCGAATCTTCTAGGTGCATGTCCAACACCTGATGTTCTTCAGCCCAGTATAGAAGCCCCTGCTATTTAAGGTGATGAAGTTCCTAGAAGAATATCTCACAGAACATGTCAGCCTCCTCCCAGATTACAAGAGTATGTAACATATACTGTCAAGCATCTAGTCTCTAAAGTTCTGTCATATGATAAATTGTTCTTGAATCACCGAGCCTTCCTCACCTCTATCTCTGAAGAATATGAACCCAAGTCATTTCAAGAAGCTCAATCCTAAGTAGTATGGCAGCAGACTATGATAAAAGAATTGAGTGCACTTGCTGATAATAAGACATGGAGCATCATGCCTCTTCCTGTAGGTAAACATCCAGTTGGTTGCCGCTGGATTTTCAAGACAAAATTCAACTCAAATGGAACAATTGAAAGGCCTAAAACCCGCCCGGCTAGTAGCTCAAAGGTTCTTGTAGAAATTTGGAATCGACTACAAGGAAACCTTTTCTCCAGTTGCGAAAATGATTATTGTCCGTGTCTTGTTATCTGTGGCAGTTAATCAAGGTTGGTCATTATATCAAATGGATGTACGCAATGCATTCCTGTATGGAGAACTTGAAGAGGAATTATTCATGAAGCTACCCCCAGGACATCCACAAAGTCACTCTCCTAACCTGGTCTGCAAACTTCACAAATCCATCTATGGATTGAAATAGAGCCCACGGGCATGGCATGCCAAATTAAATGTTGCTTTACAAACACTTGGTTTCACAAGAAGTAATGTTAACTCTTCACTGTTTATTCAACAAAATTCTACAAACAAGTTAATTGTGCTTGTATATGTAGATGACTTAATTATCACGGGAAGTAATGAAAACTCTGTTGCAAAATTAAAGGTTGATCTGCAGTGGCAATTCTCTATTAAAGATCTTGGGAAGCTAAAGTATTTCTTGGGGATAGAAATGGCTACTTCCAACAAGGGTGTGTTTTTTAACCAACAGAAGCATATCCTAGACATCCTACAGGATGCTGAAATGCTGCATACCAAGCCAACTATTACTCCTCTAGACAGAAAGCTGTGGTTGGATTCATCAAGCAAACCTTTCCTAACATTCACTACTTATCAAAGGATTGTTGGAAAATTTATTTACTTGACAATCACTAGACTAGCCATAACATTTGATGTTAGCTTATTGAGCCAATATATACATGCTTATACAACTCAACATCTTGACATAATGAAGTGTATTCTGTGATACTTAAAAGGAATTATTGGTCGAGGCATTGTTATGACACGCAATGTACATACAGATATTACAGGATACACAGATTCTGATTGGGCAGGAAATCCATTAGATAGACATTCTACCACTGGATATTGCATGTTACTTGGAGGTAATTTAATGTCTTAGAAGAGCAAAAAACAACAGGTGGTCACGCGTTCAAGTGCTGAAACTGAATATCGCGCAATGACATCTGCTTCATGTGAATTAATTTGGGCTAAGAATCTACTTGCAGATCTCGGTTTTGTCTCTCATACACCTATGATCTTATTTTGTGACAATCAAGCTACCATGCATATTGCCTCTAATCCAGTGTTTCATGAAAGCACAAAACATCTCGAAGTAGATTGCCATTACATTTGTCAGCAGTTTCAAGCTAAACTTATTTAGACATCCTATGTGCGCACCCATGATCAAGTTGATGACGTATTGACCAAAATCTTGCCATCTGATCAGTTTCATTGTTTGCTCAGCAAGCTTGGATAAGTTAATCCACTAGATCTAGCTTGAAAAGAAGTCTTAAAGATTACAGTATAAGTTGTAGATCCTTGCAAATATTGCAGATACTGAAGATTAATGGAGCAGATAATACAGCATCAAGGGACAATATACAAGATCCTGTAGTTATTATATTTACTATATGTTTTATTATTATATTTCTTATATGTTATGTCTATTTCTTATTTTAAATGATCATGTGATTATTATTTATTTCCTTCATAACTAACGACAGAATCAAATCTAGTAGCTGCCATGTTAGGAACTGATTCTAGCCTATATACTCTTGTACTTTTCCATCAGTAAATTTATCATTGAAAGGTTATACTTCTCTAAATTTCTATAACTTTCTCTCCTGATCCCAACTTCAATCATACACCTACACATCCTACTCACCATATAACACTCATACTTACTCGTGACAATTATATCATGGAAAGCTCCCTTATCTTTGTAGCTAAGAACTTTTTGGTTTCATAGATGATATTAAATCCATACCTTTTAAAATGCTTCATACAAACTCCACTCATATTTCCATGTCAAATCTTGCCTATGATTTTTGGTACCAACAAGATCAGCTCATTTTGAAAACCTTAATATGTTCCCTCTCTGAACATATCATTACCAATATTGATGGCTTTGAAACCTCCAGAGATGTTTGGCTCACTTTGGTGAAAATGTTCTCCACAAGCTCATTAAATGAATAATATCTATCAACTAGGCACACTCAAGAAGGGTAGTCTTTCTATCCAGGATTATTTTCAATAGACAAAGGGTCTTGTTGACATACTTTCATTCATTAGACAACCTTTGAGAGATTCTGAGCTTATTTCTTATATCTTAGCTGGCTTGCTACATCAGTTAACACTCATATAGAACCAATGCAACTTAATGAGTTATTTGATCATCTTCTCACACGTTAGTTATATATGGAATAAGTTGCTGCCTTTGTTGATATGGATGATAGAAAGAGTACTACGAGTTTTATTTTTTACATGGGAGACAACATTTACATGGAGTTCACAGAAGCTGTCTATAGTCACTTTGTCAACATGTAAAGTTGAATATGTAGCTACTACATCATGTATTTGTCATTCCATATGGCTAAGGAGATTATTGAAAAAATTATGAATGCCACAAGAAAAGCCCACTGAAATTTATATGGACAACTCATCAGTTATTGCATTAGCAAAAAAATCCAATATTTCATGATAAAAGTAAGCATATTAACACAAGATTTCATTACCTATGAGATTGCATTACAAAAAAAGAAGTTAAAGTCAAGTATGTAAAGACACAAGACCACGTCGCGGATATCTTCACAAAGCCACTAAAAAATCGCGGATACCTTCCTCTCAATTTTCTTTTTGTTCTTGAGTTTTTTTAACTTTGTATTATTGTTTTTTTTTATCTTATACCACACCTATCTTTCTTCCAACACTATGTACATTCTAATTTACATAAATGATATTGTAATCATTGGCCTTAACTTATTCTAAATCTCACAACTCATTTCTATTCTTCAATCCAAGTTTTCTCTTAAAACCTTAGCTCTCTAAACTACTTTCTTGTTGTAGTTAAAGCTCACTTCATAAAAGCTGGATTATTGTTATCTCAATAATGATACATCCAAGTCCTTCTTCAAAGAACAAACATGTCAGTTGTTGAACCAATTTCTTCACCTATGATCTCCACTGCTACACTAAGTCAATTTCATGGAGATCCCTTCTCATACCCAACACTCTGCCGTAGTATTATAGGGAGCTTACAATACTTAATTCTTACTTGTCGGGATATTGTACTTGTTGTAAACAAAGTCTGTGAGTTCATGTTGTTAAAGGGATCTTACACTACCTCAGGTTCATACCACATCATGGTATGTTACTCCAACGATCCAACTCGCCTTTTTTTTTATACTTTCTCTAACTTTGAAAAGGTTAGGTGTCCTGATGATAAACCTTTAACTTTAGGTTATTGTATTTTCCTTGGCCTTAACTTAATATCTTAAAATTCATGAAAGCAAAAGACAGTCTAGCACAAAAGTAAAATAGAAGCTATTGCTAACACCTCTGTAAAACTAATTTGATTACAATGTATTCTCACATAATTGCATTTTCAATTACCATCCCCACTTACTCTATAGTGTGATAATATTGGTGTAACATATTTGACTAATAATCCTCTCTTCCATTTGTGAACATAACATATTTATATAGATTGTTACTTTGTTCAAGATCAAGTTGCATCCAAATCACTAAATGTAAAGTTTTTGTCATCAAAGGATCAACTTGCAAATGCTCTCAGAAAGCCCTTACCTCTAACTCACTTTATATTTATTAGACATAACCTCAACATCTATGAGCTCTCGTTGAACTTGTAGGGGCGTATTGAGGCACGATCCAAGTCAACTCAATCACTTTCAAGTTCAAACCAAGACCAGCATGAATAATCCTCAATTGCTAGTGCTAAAGATAAAATAGGATAAAGATAAATGAGGGGGTTTATTGTTTTTTTGAATTCATTTATGTTTCTGAATTCATGTTTATGTTACATTGTAAAACAAAATTCTATGTATATCTACTAGTGCAACTCCCAGATTTATATGGGAAAAATAAAACCTCAAAGTCTTCTTCTTTTTAAATTGTAATAGTCAGAAACTTATCACTCCACTTGCTCAAGAGTACGACATTGATTTCAGCTGCAAAGAAATGCTTGTCAGTTTTATAGCTGGGATAGAATTTGTGATCAATCTCAAAATAACAAGTGAGGATGAGACTATCATTGTAAAATAGGTGTTTGAACTCCACAAATTGCTAGCACAAGAAGGAGCATTCAAGAAAGTGTTGTTGAAACTAAAGGACCTAAAACCAAATATCATGGTAATTGTTGAACAAGAAACCAACCATATTACACACACACACACACACACGAATGCTTGAAAGAATTTTACAAGTCTATAAGTGATTTCTAAAGCATAGATGTATATTTTTAGAATATTTGTTTCATCTATAAGAATTTTCTCAAATAGAAAAGGAGTGAACATATGTATATTAGATCAATAAAGATGAAATTTCATGACTTGTGAAGTGAAAATAATTTGGCTCTCAGAATCTTCATAGTTCTTGACCCTCGCTTTAAACTTGAATTAGTGGATTATGTGTATGAGCAAATCTACAATAGAAAAGCAAAGTTCCAATTGTTGTGATTTCTTCAAGATCATATAAATGTATACAATAAATATTCTAGTTGGTCCAACAATTAGAGATTATTTGCTCCCACCACTGTTGATGGTAAGCTATTCTTGAACTGTTTTTATGTTATAACATGTTTTTTAAAGTGCATTTAAAATTGTTTGTCGCTTGAAAAAAAATATATTAAATTGATGTTTTTATGTGTTTTTGGATGGTTTTAATGTTCTAATATCAAAAATAAAAATAAAAATAAAAATTAAATAAATATCATTTTGATACATTTTCAATTAAAAAGCACTTTTAAAAAGCATTATGCACCATAATACCCATCACACAAAATCAATGGCAAAAATGCAAATATGATTCTAATATGGTAGACTATAGAAAGTCTAAACTTGATTTGTATGCATTTCTTTCTATTAAATCTTTTAAGAATTCAAATTATTTAAATTATATGGAAAATATTTTTTAGTTAAAATTTAACTTTTCTTATCAATGCATTTCTTTTCTGTTTTGACCAAAAAACAAAACATGTATTTTTGTAAGTAGTATGATTTTTTGGATAAAAACCTAATCTAATTAAAATAAACATTCATAATAATTCAAATGATTTATATCAAGAAGAAAAAAATATTTCTATAGTCGAAATCCTTGTTCTTAATTCATGCCTTTTTTTTCTAGCAAATATGTATTTTTTATTAGAAAAATATTTTTTTAAATTAAAATTTAGCATCATATGAGAAGCAAATTACAATCAAAACACAAAAGAAAATTAATTAAATAAAATTATATAAAAAATCAAAATAAAAAAAAATCTCATTCAATATTAATGAGTAATTTAAAAAAATTTGCATATTAGATATATATAATTTATATAAATTAATTGAAAGTATTATCATAAAAGCTCAAATCTTATTTGAAAATTAAGATATGACTAAATTATTTTTAAAATTTTATTGTAATAATCCTAATTAAAAATCATTTTATGATAAAATAAAACAAACACGTTAAAAACAAAGTGAAAGGCCAAGTGTGCAGGCTTGAAAGGTCAAGCCAAGCCCAAGAGCTTATTTTTTTCAAAGAATTTGAATGAAACATCATTCATTTATTTTTTTTTTATTTTAATCCATGTTACAATAAGTCGTCTCTCTAATTTAAGCTACGGTCACCGGAGGTGGTAGAAAAATTAGGGTATGGAGTATGTAGACCATAAAAAAACTCAATTTTCTACCTATTTTGAGCTAAAAAAACCCTAAAAATTATCTTAAAATCTCAATAACCTAATTAACAACCCAAAACAACCTCCAATATGCCTAAAAACTAAATTTCAAATAATTAAAAAATTTCAAGCCCATATCTATTTTTTTTTTCAGCATCATTGAACGTGGAAACCACCTCCATTAAGTTTTTCTCTTAAATTTGAGCTTATATTTACTGAAATTGAAGTTATTGATGGTTAAAATCTAGTCAATCAAAATCTTTTTCTTTCCTTAAATTTTCCAACATCTTTCACTCTTTTATCTTAACCTTTAAAGAATAAAACGTGACAAAAATTAAGTTTAGAATTAGAATATACTAACATAAACATAAAAGAAAAGAGATGAAAGATGAGAAAAATGAAACTTAAGAGGTCAAATGAAACTTTGGCTCATCTTTTATGGAAAAATATGTATGTTTTTTTTTTTCCTTTATGTCTATTTTTTCCTCTATTTATCAATTTATTTTCTAAGTAAAAGCTAAAACTCTATTTTATAAAATTGGTCATTGATTTAACATTGAAAACTTTACCGACAAATTAGGTAAGCTAGATTAAACAAATTAAAATATACCTAAGTGTATCAAAACCATGATAAGATAACTTCAAAGAATGAAATAAATAATAAATAAAGTTCAATGATTGATCTGTGAACTTTGTAAATTATAGGGATCAAAATGTAAAGATAGAACAAAAATGCTTAGTCAATGAATAGTATGTTGTAAGTGTGTACACAATGAATTCCGAATAGTAAACCCCATATTAATTTTAATTGTTTTGTGTTAATGTTGTAATGTGTTCAGAAGTGGTGCTTTTACCTTGCACCAACTCATAAAACATTATTCATTATAATAGTTTTTTTTCTTTGTGTTTTGTTTTCAATCTATGTTTTTTCCCCTTCAATTTTCCACTATATATTTTTTGTGGTTTGCTTTCTATATGGTTATCTCAGTTTCATGACTCGTATTGCGAGTTTAGCATGTTGACTCGATTGACTCGAGTTTTTTCTTTTCTTTTTCTTCTTTTTATTTCCTCAATTTCATCATTTACCATTGGATTGATTAGGAATTAGGTATCATAATTTGTTTCTATTTGCTTTATATGAGGTTATCCTAGTCTCATGACTTACGTCACGGGTTTTACAGGTTTACTCAAGTTATTTTATTGTATTATTTTTTTAGATTTATTTTTTTTTTTCAATTTCATTATTCAATAATGAGTTGATTAAGAATTGAGCTTTATAATTTGTTTCAATTTGTTTTTTATGAGATTATCTCATCTCATGATCCGATTCACGGGTTAACAGGTTGACCTGAGTTAACTCCAGTCATTTTTTGATTTGTTTTTTATAAGATTATTCAAGTCTCGTGACCTAAGTCATGGGTTTAGAGAGTTAACTCGGGTTGATTTAGGGTTTTTTTCATCCTTTTTTAATTTATTTTTTTTCAATTTCATCCTTTAACACTGGATTGATTGGGAATAAAGCTTCATAATTTATTTTAATTTACTTTTTATGAGTTTATTATGGTCTCACGACCTAAGTTATGGATTTAGTAAAGTAACCTTTATTGACCCGAGTCGATTCAATAAGTTTTCATCTCAATATTTAAAATAAATATCGTCTTGAATTGTTTTTAGTCAAATTATATTTTTACCAATCTTCTAAATTGTCTTTAAACCTGCCAAGTCGATTGAGTTATATTGGATCAACTTCTACATAGTTTAATTTCATTTTACTAGAAAAACATTAACAATGCTTGGATATTTTCTCTTTACATTTAAAAAAATAAATTATCTAACCCACAACATATTGTGGGATATTGATCGAATTTGTAATTATAATGTGTTTTGTGTTTATGATATATGGCATACATCTCAATTCACATAAATCCAAACAAAAATGGTATTAAAATAGCCCTTCTAGCAATAAAACTAAATAGGTGGTCCGCACATCGTTACTAGTCCAAATTTTTCTCACTCCAAAAAACAATGCTAAGGTAACATAAGTGTTTCCAAAGAAAAAACTGAAAACTAGGTCATTAACTTGACTAGGTCAAATAAAATGGTATGATTTCGATAACATGAAATAAAAAACATACAATGACAAAAAAAATTAAACAAATAGAAAAATTATAATGAAAAAAAAAAGATGAAAACAATTATCAGAGCCCAACCAGTCTACAACCCAATTGTGATACTCGGGCAACCCCATCAAAAACAATTTGAATAAAACAATGAAGCTCAATTATCAAACAATCTAAAATGAGAATTGCAAAAAACAAATTAAAAAAAAGCAATAGAAATTTTTTTTACGTCAACTCGGGTTAAGCCATTAACCGTAGGACCATGGGTATAAAATTGGGATAACCCCGTGAACAGGAAAGAAAAAAACACGAAGATCAATTCCCAATAAATCAAACGTTGAAGGATAAGATTGTAAAATAAATAAAACTTGAAAAGAACCTAAAAAAATGAAGTCAACTCGTGTTAATATTTGAAACCCTTGACACTATTATGAGTCGTGGGACTAACGTTGTAGAAAGCAAACCCTAAGAAATAACGACATAAAAGTCTCAATCAAAAAATACTAAGTGATGAAATTGGGAGAAAAATGAAATAAAACAGGGATTTAAACAAAAAAGCTAAGGGTTGAAATTGAAAACACAATTCAATTAGGAAAATGATAAAATGAAATAAATAGAAATTAAAAGAATGAGGATCAAATTTGGTATAAAAAAATCAAATCAAATGAAGAGGGACTAGATTGAAGAAGAAAAGGTAATGAAAAAATAAATAAAAAAGAAATCAAATAGCAATCAAAAGAATAAAGACTAAATTAGAAATGAAAAAAAAAACTAAAAGACACATAAATATCAATTAAAAGAATGAGGATCAAAATTGATATAAAAATCAAATAAAACCAAGTGATGAGGGACTAAGTTTAAGAAAAAAATTGATAAAAAAAGATAAAAAATAAATCAAACAGAAATCAAAAGAATGAGAACTAAAATGAATATGAAAAACAAATTAAAAGACACCTTTGTATTTTACCAATAAGAAGAGAGAGAAAGGGGAAGGAGAAGAAAAAAGTTCATTGGTGTCCAACCGCGCCCATCCACTGTGAAGATCTCAGGGAGCCACTTTCAACGCCACCGTTGATGGTGGTGTTTGTCAGCCCGAGAAGCTTGCACGCACCATCCAAAAGGCATGTGCTCCTTCCACTCGTCGGCGTATACATGCACCAACAATTTTTTTCTTTATATTTTTTTAATTTATTAAAAGATTATATTGCCCTTTACCCAACATAATATCAACAACAAAAAACCAACATGAAAATACCAAAAAACCCCTTAATACAAGTTATATATTTTTTGCTTGCAATTACACCTTAGTAATTGCATTTCTTTAAAGTATTTTAGATAATACACTGTGTAAATAAAAATAACATTATACTCTTAACCAAGCTTGACGAATTTTCTCTTGAAAGCAAGTTATATAAGTCTGCACATGTAAAATGTTCATTTAACTGCGGTAAAATATTGAGTGGTGTTGGTGAATATAATAGTTATTGTTTTTAAAAATATTTTTTATTTAAAAATATATTAAAATAATATTTTTTTTATTTTTTAAAAAATATTTTTAATATTAACACATTAAAAAAATTTAAAAATATTAAATCATTACTTTTAAATAAAAAAATTATTTTTTAAAAAATATAATTTAAAACACAATATCAAACATCCTCAAGTCAGTTTGTTTTTTTTAATAGCGTAAATAGTCATTCAATTATCGGGCCCGGTCCAGAATACTGCAAAACAGACACGTTTATAAGACACCTAAAGGGGAAGGATTAGGTTTTGATATCACGTCGCTTCGATGCTTA
>Ga0325403_1003909_pt1 | contig 13736 bp, 5 predicted proteins | sample PopdelMetagenome_19_FD_205665 | JGI IMG/M metagenome (GOLD analysis project Ga0325403, IMG submission 205665) | Populus deltoides microbial communities from Bellville, Georgia, United States - Xylem-PdKOR-R4 | ecosystem: Host-associated > Plants > Phyllosphere > Stem > Wood/Secondary xylem...
CTCTCAGGGCATTGCAAGCCAATTTCTAGTTTTGCCTTGAACAAGTAGAGTTCACAAGGAGAGCGACGAAAACATGTGAAGCAAGATAGTCAAATACACCAATGTGACAGCCAGCTGAGGCAAATGATGGAGGTACTGTTCAAGTTGATTAGGACCTGTTCTATTATAAATCTGTAAATTAACTTTAAGAATGATCTCTTTTACGTCAACATAAAAATATTAAAAACAAGTTTGAAAGGTCGATGATCTCTTTTACGTATTCAGAATCTGAAAACAATCATCCCAATTCCCATGTCCCTCCTCCACTTGTCTTCCTTTCCGCCGTGAAGAAACTCGCAGTTTGACTCTGAAGAAAATACATCACAATTTGACCCCTTAGTTTGAACAGATCAATGGTCTTCTATGTTAACATATATATATATATAGCAAGTTTGAATGTGTATATACTTCAGCTTATTAAACTGGAGAAAAGAGATTAAATGGTGTTTGAAATTGAATTCTGTATGTGAATTGTTCAAAAAACAACTGTTCTTCATACGGCAGAATGACTGGCGAAAGAAAAAGAAAGCAGTTGTAGAAGAGTTGACAGGGAAAAAACCACTTTGATTAGGTCAAGTTGGTGCGCGGTCGCCAACACTTCTTCATCGCGGCTTGCAACAATCTTCATGGTCTATACAGTAGTAATTAACTATACCTTTGAGCTTATAATCAACTGGCATCGTTTTTTATTTTGAAAAATCTCGAATTCAAATATTTTATATAATAAAAGAATTAGGGGTGTGTTTTTACATTTCAAATATATTTTTAAAATATTTTTATTTTTTCCTTTGCAAATTTTTTTTTATTTTTAGATTGTTTTAATATATATTGATGTCAAAAATAAAATTTAAAAATAAAAAATATTATTTTAATACATTTCTAAATAAAAAAATATTTTTAAAAAGCAATTATTAATATAATAATAAACATTTCCACGTATATATTGAAAGATTGTAGGTGGTCAAATTGTAGCTATTGTATAGAATAGATACAAAGAAAAAAGAGGAAATCATAAATTATTCCAGCAAAAAGTGATAAAAATTCTCACTTATTAAAAAAAAGAAAAAAACTTTAGTCTTTTCCCTCTTATTTCTCTTTCCTAATTTTTTTTTATTTCTTTCTTAAATATCTCCAAGTAAGATGTTATTTAAATGAGTCAAATGGATAATATGATTTTTTAAATAGTATAAATATAGGTTTTTTTTCGGTTAAGTGCACTTTAATTGTAAAAAATCATTTAAAAGAGTCGATTATATTTTAATATATTTGATACATAATTATTTTAATAATCCAACATAAGCCGGTCGACTTGGCGTGTTTAAAAATAACTCAAGTAATTCTCAATCAACCAATATTAAATAATAAAATTAAAAAATAAATTAAAAAAAATAACAAAAAAACAACCAGAATCAACTTAGGTGAACTTGCCAAATTCATGATACGAGTCAGGAGACCAGGATAATCTAAAAAAATTAAACCGAAAAAATATAAATTAAAAAAAAATCAAAGGAAAAAAAAACCATTGAAAAGAAAAAAAAAATTATTACAATAAATAGTATCTTATAAGGTTTTGATATTAATAGGTAGAAATAATATTCTTATAAGAGAAATAGTATCTTAGTATTTTGTTGAGCATTCTCCTTACATAGCATATAAAACAAGCATTAAAAAGCCAAATTTATATATATATATATATATATATATATTTTCTTCTATCGAGCACATCTCTTGAAGATTTCCGAATACCGTAAGTATTCAGTAATTACACTGAAATCTTTCATTATATTCCTGGAAAGGATTAAGAGAAGAAGATTCTGACTCATGCGATAAACCAAAACAAAATGTATATATATGTTGAATTAGTATTACAAATTACAGAATTGATCTGAAAAATGAAGAATTGATGAATATGACATTGCAAAATCTTGAGTGTTTCAAAATGACCGGTTTAGATTTTTGAAATCTACTGAGTCAATGCATTCCAATCCATCTCTGTAAGGACTCATCAGTTTCAGAAGTTCTGTTGTCTTCTCCTTTGTCTCATCTCCACAACCAAGCTGTAAGAGCAACACTAGCTTCTGAAATAAACCTACTTGAAGAGCCTCAACCAGGACATTCTCTTCATGTTTCTTGCCATACTTGCTAAGCTTCCAAATGGCAGAAACTGAAGACTGCGTTGCCAATTCTGATACCCTTAAGATTTTCTTCACCAAGACTGGACATGTTAGAGCATTCCTGTAGGCCTCTTCTCTTCCTTCTTCACAATCACAAAGTCTATCAAAAACACCTAATGCTCTCTCACTTGTGCTCCTTTCTGAGTCTATGGTAACTTCTAGTAACAAAGAAACCAGGCCCATCTCCACAAATGCTGATCTGGTCTTTATGCTAGTGGAAGAAGGAGATGATACTAGATAGAATATTACCATAAGAGAAGCTTTGGTGATTGCAGGGCAAATTGGGTCCTTAATGAACCTAAAAAGAACTTCATACACCTCTTCAATGGCTGCCAATGCTTCTACCTGTTTTTGGTCTAAAGAAACAATTTCTCTTAATGCAATCATGGAGTCTTGCTTCACCGAAAGATCTCCGCTTTTCAAGAACCACACCAAGCAGCGTAAAGAATCTTGCGAGCCTAAATGCGCTCGTGCTTCTGCATCAAGTGAATGTTGGAATATAGGAAACATCCAATTCATGGCAGATAATATCTCCTCCAACACATTAGCATTTCTTTCAAAAGAATCTCTCGCAAATGAATCAAACGCAGCTGCAAACACACTAATTGCTCCATTCGCCACGATACAACGCCTGTTACGCTCGCTTTCATTGCCCCATTTCTTGATTTTCTGCACCAGTTCTAGGCACCCTGCCCCATTCAAACGCTTTTTCGAGTCCTCCAAACTAAAAAGAACGTCCGAGACCTGAGCTCCCAAAACCGGAACTCGAGGTGTTGGGATTCGTTCGACGCCATAGTTACGATTCGCCACACCCCAATCTTGAATCATTTTCCTAAGACTGTGATTAGGAATCTGATCAAAACTCCTTAGCACTTGATTCGTTACCGGGCACGTAAAATTCCCACCCTCGAGCCACGTTTCTATGCTCTCCCGATCATATGTTATCCCAGAAGACAATGTGACGGGATCCTTCATAAGATCAAGAGATATTGGGCAAAGAAACTGGTTTGGAATCACCAACTCCTGGACTTTAAAGAGCTTTTCTCGAGCAGCTTTCTTCCTTCTCCAACTAAAAACCATATTTTCTTTTGCCTGGACAAGATGCTAGGTGCTTTAGCCTTGTTAGTGGAATGTATATAGAATGTTTTGGCTACGTTGTTGATCAAAAGATGCAAAGATTTTTCTGCAAGTGATGAAAATATTATGGCATTGGGTTTGGTTTGGTTGGTTTTTATAAGCAAAGAAACACGGCGGTATACATGGGGCTAAGAAGGTGTGTCAGCTTTCAGATTTTTGACGCCGCGTCCAAGGTTTAGACCTTGAAAAGTGAAGCGAAAAGAAAAGGAGAAGCGTTCAAATTGATGAATAGCGTGCGTAAATACATAAATAAACGAAAACCGAAAGTCAGAAATATTTCGATTGAATTATTTTATTTTTATTTTTATTTTTGAATATTGAACGTTGAATGTTTGAAAGAGGGGGAGTCCGCTGTTTGTCGTTTTGACGCGTTCCATGAAGATTTCTTTCTTTTTCTCCTTCAATAAGCTAAGCTCCTTCCACTCCACGCTTCCTAGTTTTTACCAATTTCTTTTATTTTCAGAAATACCAAATTAATAAATGTTGTCTTCAATTTCTCTTTTGTGTGCGTTACATGCAAATTTATTCATCAATTTTATTATATGATTAAAAGATTCTTGAATAATATATGAATAATAAGTCTCTAAGAATTATTTAATAAAAGATTTATTCTTAATTGATGTTTAAGTCAACATCGTAGATTAAAATAAAATAAAAGGTTGTCTGGTTAAGCTTTTGCATTTCTTTGGAAATTGATGGTGCAAAATATTATTCAAACTAAGACTATTAATATAGTCTACAGAGCATGAGCTACTTGGATTGACATTTTCTTTTGCTATTTTGAGAGGAAGATTAATATTTATATTATAATGTTTGATGCAAAATATTATCTTATTCATTTAAAAACCTTTGCCTTTCTTATATATGGAGCTCCACCAGTGAAACTATTATCATGTTTGATGCAAACTATTTTTTATTTATTTTATTTTTCCAAGTAGATCCTTTTATATATAGTCTATGGAGATGAAACTAGACATGAAGTTACGATTGAAATAAAAAAAAAAAAAAAACTAAAAGATACAAGATTAAAACGTGAAACAAGGATGGCATATATGGCTAACTATAAATTTCCAACAATTTTTATTTTAGTACACAAGTTTACTTTTGTTTATTTTTTGGTCCCTAAGTCAGAGAGAAGAGAAAGAAACTCATCTGAAAATAACAAGGAGTGAGAAAGTTATTAATTTTTATTATTTCAACAAAAAAAAATAACCAAGATTGATGACAAAGGATTTCGATCAACAAGAGGAGTTTGAAGATAGTGATTTTAAGTTTTTTACTGATTAAAAAAATAAAACAGACTCGAAAAAGATTTTTTAAAAGGTTTAATTTTGTGTTTTTAAATTGATTCTAGGGTGTTTGGGTTGAGAGATTGGTTTGTTAAGATGTAAAGGGTATTTTAGGGATGAAAATGACTTGAAAATTAAATTTTAGAAAAAAAAAATCAAACTCATAACAGTAATATGCATAACTACCCAGCAAGCAATGGGTCATAGACAACTTTTTGCTTGCTTAGTTTTTTTTAAAATAAAAAAAAATAAAGGAGAGGATTAATAATAATAATAATAATAATAATAAAGCCCAATGCGAGGCATGTGCTTTTGGTTCAAGCCAAGTCACCCCCATACCCTAACCTGTTTTATCTTTTTAATTTAATTTCAGCTTTTTTATAAATAAGTTTATTTTAAATATTATTGAATAAACTATTATGGGTTCAAGCCAAATCATCCCCCATACCGTATCCTAGCATGGGTTCAAGAATTCAAAAACAAAATCTGATAAACTTTTGAATTGTAACAGGAAAGATACGGTGACAGAACCCTTGTCCACAGGGAGACAGATCCGGCGGGAAGGACCGGAGGAAAGGCAGGTAGAGAACCCCCCTGGTGCCACCTAGCTTTCACAATGCAACTATGTTTATCCTTTTATTTTTACTCGCTTGTAAAAATAAAAAAAATAAAAAATCAGAAACCGAAAGGCATGCATGCAACAGATTATCTCTTTCGATGATCAAACCCAAGGAAGAGAAACTCCTTTGAATAATAGGCGGGAGGAATATACAAACTCACAAGCTCTCGGGGTAAAAAGTGCCAAAAACATTGCTCAAATCAGTTACATGATTCGCAAAAGCTGGTTTTACTCATAATTAACAGGACACTGTACAGATGGATAAACTCTCCCACCAAAGAATACCATCACCTCCCCAAACCAGATTGAGGCTTCGTATGAATCAATCGGCCTTGATCCAAATAACATCACACAGCAATATCAAATTTACCTCACTGCAATCTCCTGGTTCATATTGCTGGCTCAAAGATGCCTATTCCTGTCTGATAAATGGAGAGGAGCTCATTTCTGTGCTATAAAACGAGTCATCCATAGGGATTCCATACACGTTATCATGCTTTTCTTCATCCCATTTGAGGACCTCCCTTATGTACTTGAATGCTTCGTCCACTGAATTACGTTCCCTAGCTCTGGTCTGACATACAAACAGCTTCTGACCAGTATGTGAAAAATATAATTCCTTGAATTTCACTGCCACATAAAAGTATGCTTGCTGCGCCAGGGTTTGACTATTGCTATGGGGCTTCAAAGGCTGGAAGTCCTCGAACCACTCGCAAGCCGACAAAGGAACCTGGTTGATCTTTTCCTCCAATGCATCATACTTGTTCAGCAAAAGCACGAAAGGGGTGTCCATAAAACATGGGTGCCTAACCAGGCTCTCAAACAAGTCTCTACTAGCAATCATTTTGTTACAAGGGGGACCTGTACCATGAGCCCAAATCTGGTCGTAGTCATTTAAGGCTACACAGAAGATAATTGCCCTCACATCTTCAAACATTTCCAGCCATTTGCAACCATCTCGCAATCCCTTTGAATTTATGCGAATTAGTTGGTACCTGAGGCAATGGGAAATTTCCAGAGAGATGACAGAACATTACTTTAAGCGGCAGTGAAGGTAAAGTTGATGCAAACAGAATGAAGATTTTACTTGGTCAAGGGAGGTGTACAGTCAAAGTTTTCATTGTATATCTCCGACATGGGACTTCTATCATCAAATGTGAATTCCATGAAGGCAAGACTGTTGTTCTGTGTGACTCCTTCAGCATATAAAATGTCCTTCTCTGAAGGTTCATATTCATTGCTTGATATCTCAATGGTCTGCAAGAAATAATAGCATAATACACAAACTTAATTAAGTTTGAAATGGAAAAGGATGGTTTTACAGTCAGATAACATCAAAAAATCATTTCAAATCAAAAGCTTATCGTATTAGATAAGGCCCTAGGAAAACGAGAAAAAAATCCCCACAACCCCTTCATTAAATTACCTCATCAATTTTTTATCAAAAAAGAAAATTCATTCATCTATTTGTACAAGGAATTTCATTTCATGCTAATGACACAATGTTATTATTATAAGGGAGAAGGCAATTAGAACACTTCTTTTTTTTTAACTTAGGCCAACAGAACACTTAGTTTCAAGATTTTCAAAAAGGTTCAGGCATAACATCTATATGATACAGACATTAACTCCAATATAAAATTCATTTCTTACCACATAAATATCAGACATCTCGTAGTGAAGCAAGTAAAAAATACGAAAATTGTATAATGGAAAGAGCTTTATATTTAATGTAGCATTATCATGTACATTGCATGAAATGTATGGTGTCAAATATGCAAACACATATGTCTGCACATGATATCTATTTGATTTATTCAACCCAGATTCTAGTTGGCAAGAACTACAGAAAATCATGATAGGTTAGTAAATATACGTTCCTTGAAAAAGTAGGTAAAAGATGCACTTTTACTCTGCCTTAAGCTATTCAATCACTTCCGCTAGAAATCAAACCAGTGCACTTGACAATATTGGAGATTAACAGATAGATTATCCTAATTCTAAAGGGAGTAAAAGACTTCAACTGCCTCAACAATAAAATCATATCTAAAAATTGTTGAAATCCCCAGAAAAAGCAGCAAAATAAACCATCAAGGAGAAATAAATATTAACCATGAAAGACTCTAGAAGTTTTTCTGGTTGTTGAACTCTCAACAACAGTGCTTTGAGTTCTAGACCCCATTACAAAAAATCAAGAAGTAAATCAGCACAGAAGTTGCATCACTGTTACAAATGGAATGTTATTGAATCGGTACTTTCATCTAGTCAAATTGTTGTCCAAGTTGCATGGACAGTTTGGCATTCATGATTCTTTTCTCGACTCTTCCATCAACAAAATTATCATGCCCGCTTTACTAGGTAAGAGATTAACATGGATACTGATGCCACCTCATTATTCTTGGTTTTCTTTTTGAGGTTACTATCCTCTTGTTTTTCCATATATCTATTGGAATAAGGACGAAGGAAACTGAATCTGAATAAACATGATTTGGAGCAGCTGCCCGATAAAATTGCAGTGGTCTTATAACTGAGAGATACATTAGGCACAAAGCAAAACATTATGCATCTAATCTACAATAATTATATCCTCAATTCAAAAATTCCAGAAAGAGATGAGAAAAGGAGCCCAAAAAAGGCATTATATGGAGCTAGACAAAATGAACATGGACAGCTTCTAATTGCTTGTAAATAAACGAAGCAAAAGTAGAGATGCTTGAGGCATACCCGATCTAAGAAATATTTAGCAACAAAAGGAAGATGATGCAATTCTTCCCTTCTCTTGTACGTTTCCTGAATGGCAGGGTCCTTCCAGACCTCATCCACAATAGGAGCATACTCTCGTGTTGCAGCAGGAAAAAATGCATCCAAATCTCCCGTTGCCATGATATCTAATAACCAGTCAGAAAAATGCTTGAACCTTTGGTTAATGGAGTAGATGCATTTCTCACTTGTTTCGTCTCCTTCACCTGAAATTATTTCAAGCTGAACCACTTACTAAGGTTTATTATGGCCACAGGCAGCATCAAATTACATTTTATGCATATGCATATCATTATGGAAAGCAAGGTTTTCCCTATCATAGATGGCTAATGACTAATCCAACATCACACAAGAAGTTAAGTAAAAAGAATATCTACACAGCTCTTGGAAATTGAGGACCTCAAACAGTAGCTCTAGTGACCTATATGACGAATTAAGGTAGCTATCATGCTGTTTCCAAACAAAGTAGATAAGACGGTGAGAGAGAGAGAGAGAGAGAGAGAGAGACCAAGATCCAAGTGCAGATATTGGATAAATCACACAAACAAGCATCATTTGATCATGTTGTAGTCTTTATCTAGTTTTCTGTATTAAGTAAACATGATGGTGAATTCTTCCTACCCATCAAAGTCTCTTGAAAATAGACATATTCCTTCATGAACACTTCAACTCTAAAGCTTCCACATAAATGCTAGGCTATTGCAGAGTATCCTGATAGGGCCCCACCAATTGAGACTAAATCCATGTTCCTAGTCTCCCATGAGATATTTACCATTTTCCACTTTTATTTTCACACTAGACTTAGTAACAGCATCTTGCTTTGCATTCTCCATGATATTAGAAACTGATAACCAAGTTCGTTAAGAAGAATATAAGCACTGCCTCTAATAAAGAAGAATCAGCATCTAAATATGCAACAAGTAACACGGTTATAATTGTGAAAGGGCCCATCACTTCTGATTCTGCACCAAAGAGAACAATCTATCTCATCTGATCTAGCACATAATTCCTTTCCAAAATGAATGTTCCCTCTCTGTGATGTAAGCAACCCTATAATTAGAGAACTCCTGGGTGAAATCTTACATGATAAAATATTTATTATGTAACTCTTAAGTGTTGATGTCATATTTGTCACTGCCAGTAAAAAAAAATCCCATCCAGACTGGTAGCATGATTGTTTTCATTTCTTGCTCCCACATGGATGGAAGACCTGATTTGATATAGTCAACTTGAAGCCTTTTTTACCATATCATCGAGCCACGTTTCATAACAAGATTCAAGCCTAGTTGAGCATCCGATCATTCAAATGCTAATCTGTCAGGTCACTGAACCTATGAGCAGCTTCATTCACTTTCTCCTAGAGACACTGAATAGGAAAGCCCTCTTATTATACTGTTAATTAAGTAGGCAGTCTTGCACTGTAGCCGCAAGATAAGGCCTGTGTTGATTAAATATTTGCTACATGCCCTTGCTTCTGAGTTGATTGGCAACATATTTGTCACTTCCAGTAAAAAAATCACATCCAGACTCTGAGTATGAATGTTTTCATTCAATCTCTTTCTCAGAGTTGAAAGACCAGACCTGATATAGTCAACTTTAAGCCATATTTACCAAATAACTGAGTCAAACTCCTTATTAGCTTGCTTCAAGTCACAGTTACTTTATTCCAAATGTTAATCCATAATCTCAATGCACCCATAAATTTGCTCCAATTACTGTTTTCTAAAGACACCAAGCAGGAATGCCTCTTAGTATCCTGCTAATTTAGGTGGCAGTCTTACACTCTGGCAACATGAGGACGTTTGTATGAATAAGATGGTGCTATATATGATAATCTTTTGGATTAGTCTACTCAAGTATCAGTAGAACAAATATAAATAGCATTTGCTTTTCTGGTAACACCATAACCACCCCCAACAGCTTTTAACATATTGACTTCACATCTGTACAGTTTTCATGTTTATTGTTTTTGTATTAACTAATCATTTTTCTGCATGCAAATGTGTTTTTTTCAAGACAAAGAAATTCGGGTTATCTTTTAATGGAAGTTTTGGCAAGCTCAATTCATGATTTATTTTCATTAAACTAAAATATTGGCAAAATATACGATTCCTTTGCACTTATCTTCTTGAAAAAATTAAAATTCATTTGAAAAACCACACTTTTCCTCTGATTTTAACAATCTAGCATATCTTTCAGCAATCCTATGAGTAGCAAATGTAAATGTTTGAATATTTCTTCAAATCTAGGAAAACTTAAAGCAAAAGTAAACAAGGTTCTATGACTTATTATAAGCTAGAAAACGAAGACAAAAATAGCAGTCTTGAGACCTGAAGCACATTCTTCAGAATTAACTGTAGCAGTACTCTTCTCCGTCAGATCCTCCTCTTCAAACCTCTCTCGTCCTTCAAGCAATATGCTAAGATATCTGTACATATTGCTTTGAATCATGAGTTTGATGTCCTGCAACTCTTCAGGGGTGAACCTATTCCCATATAAAAACTTGCCCTGTTCCATTGAAAGAGGAAATGATAAGAAATATGACAAGTATTAAGCCAACACCCATCTCCATGCAAAGAATTGTTGCAAGTAAAACAGAAGATCAGAAGAATAATGTGCTAAAGACCATTAGAAGTAACGAATATTGTCCTTTTTCTAAACAGCTATGACATTAATATATCACTAATTAATTAAGTGACATATACATGATGGATATCATCTGTGAGACAGCCAAATAGCCAGTTAAAGAATAACCCAAATAAAAATGATTGTTTTTAGTTTTGAATTGATAGTTTATATACTTTGTAAGAAATTCAAAAGTTAAGCCATGGCCTAAACACACCAACTACTCAAATTGCATACATAGCTTCCCATTAGCTTCCACCATGTGATAGGAAGTAACAGTGATCAATTAAAGAGAGAGGTAGTTATTTCAAACAAACATTTCAAGTTAAGCACGTTTGGCGTAACAGTGGCAGCAACATGAAATGATGAGAATAATAAACAAAACCTAATAAAATGAATGTTTGTGATAAAATCAAATCAAAACAAAAACGATAAAACATAAACTAACCTGCTTGAAAATGGTACTTGTTCCAGATCCTTCTAACCCGAATAACAGAAGTTTATGGATCCTTCCTTGCTCCAAATACTCGGGCACAGACCTTCCTGAAAAGGTAGTAGGATCTTCTTTTGGCCCGTTAGGATTTCCAGGTGGTACAGGCAATGAAAATAATGAACAGATGAAACGAGTAGATGCCTGCCTACCAAAAATCAGATGACAACTGTATAAAATTCAATTCAAAACTGATTGTTGAATTTCAAACTTAAAATTCATGAGAGGGATATTATCTGTAGATTAAGAGATAACCTTTCCCCATATGTTTCCCTTTATATTATTTTGGCCTTCTTCCTCATAAGATCCATCATCATACAACCAGAAATGAGTATCCTTGGGGCACTGTACGTTCGCAAGCTGAAATGAATGTCAATTTAAGCAATGAGACCAAAGCCCAACCTCAACCAAACTATCACATGCAACCAATGAAGTAAAGGCAAACCTATCATACACTTAAAGCTAAGTGCAAGCACAACTGTAAAGACATCAAATATCAAATTTAAAACAGCATGTCATCAGCTTCCAATACCGTGCCACTTTGGGAACAAACAAGAACTAAAACACCAAAGGCATGTTTGCTTCTGCAAAATTCTCCAAATCTTCTGAAATTTTTCAAAGATACAGAAATATTTTTAATGGTTAGGAATGAGAAAATCTTTTCACTCTTTCATACAATTTTGTTCTTTTCACCAGCGAACCCCCCCAACGCGCGCGAGCGCGCACACACAAAAAAAAAACTTCCCATTCAAATCTCCTGTTGTCAGTAAGGGAATATCAAAGCAGGTTGTTGATGTCCTAGAGGAGTGAATTTCTTGAAAAAAAATTGCCATCGCACTTTGCACCAAATGAAAAATAAAGCAAGTTCTAGCTCCATTAGGTAAAATGTGTTAGCACAGTAGCAAGTATTCAGTATTTATCAGACCCGGTTCTTCCCTGAGGTAGTTCATAGATGAGATTCTATTATCAAAGTTCTCTTTCCATGCATGCCTCCAATTTTTATTAACTGAATTATCTATCTCAGGTCAGCTTCCTCCCAAGTTGAAAGATTTCTTCCTTATTAAACTTAAGGTCAACTTGACTCATGTATGAACTCCTCTAAAACCATTCCTTGTATCATATAACCTCGTACTACAGTATTCAGAACTCATGCAAATTATGACTACAATTATGCATTGCAATCGCGACTAGCTCTACAAACAAAAGATTCATAACAATCATGTATAGTATTTAAATGTAGAATCTACACACCTCATCCCCAGGAAAAGCACTGGGCTTTCAAAACTTGGTTTTGCCACAATTACTAAATCATTAAAATCATTTGTACACAATCATGACAAAATGGTATGGATAAGCAAAGAAATAAAGATACCTTCAACACTCTGCGCTCAGTCTTGGTAATCTCACGGCCATTTATGTAAACCTTTGTATTCCCATTGCTAGCATCCAGCCTAAGCTTACCCCCAACATTCAATTTGGAACTAATTATTCTATCTGGTTTCTCTCCCTCCTGAAATCAATAACAAAAAAAACAGTTCACAAAAAAAATAAACCATCTCAAAACCCAAATAAACTTTAACATTCTTTCTTTCACCTTCCCCCAAAGTCCTGAGTCCTTATCATACCAATACTTGCCAGGCTTCAACTTCTGCGGCGGAAACGCACACCCCAAAACCTCAGCCAGTTCCTCTTGTCTCAACTGCCTCCCATTCACAATCAACTGCTCCGGTCTCAACTGATTCGCAGCACACTCCTTCTCAGCCTTCATTATCTGCCTAACCTCCAGCGGACTACAAACCCTCGCCAAAATCCTCGAACACTTGCCTAAAATCGACCTCTTCGATTCATCAATCGGCTTCCCAATACAACTCACACACTTCCTCCCTTCTGGCATTGATCCCATCGCTTTCAACAAACAATTACTACAATACCTCTTCTCACAAGCCAAACACGATTCCCTCTCCTTCCATCTATTCTTCTTTCCACACCTACTACAAACGCCACCCTTCCTCCTCCTCACTCCTTTCCTTGTACTGCTTAAATCAGCATCCGTCGCTGTGGAGGAATATCCATCATCCTCCTCATCCCCTTCCTCGGTCTCCGAATCTTTCGGCGTATTAAACGTAACGGCATTCCCCCGCCTTCCTTCATCTCTTCTATCAATTTCCTCTTCTTTTTCAAGATTTCCTTCATCAACCTCTACTCTTGCTGGATAAAATCTTCTTGCGGTACCGTTTTGGTTACTGAATCTAGTGAATTTTGAAACTGGAGTGCTTGATTTTGATTTCGATTCTTCAGTAGAAGCGAGAGAAGAAGCCCGAGTTGGGAGTAAATTAAGATTCAACGGGTCAATGCGAGGGACTTCGTAAGGAATTGGCGGACCTTCGTATTCTACTGCGATTGAGTAATCGAGATGATCTTCGTCAGGTAACGGTGCTCCTGCTGGTAACATCTTCCGTATCACTTCTTCCCACTCGCTTCCTTGTTCTGTAGTCGTTGACATTAGAGGTTTTGTTTGTTTGGTTGCTGAGAAAGTGAGGGGAGATGGAGGGGAAAAGAGAAACTTGGTAAGAAGGGTCAAAGATAAAGAGAGAGAGAGAGAG
>Ga0325403_1003911_pt1 | contig 13735 bp, 10 predicted proteins | sample PopdelMetagenome_19_FD_205665 | JGI IMG/M metagenome (GOLD analysis project Ga0325403, IMG submission 205665) | Populus deltoides microbial communities from Bellville, Georgia, United States - Xylem-PdKOR-R4 | ecosystem: Host-associated > Plants > Phyllosphere > Stem > Wood/Secondary xylem...
CTGTATATACACTAGTATTAATTTGAATGGCGGTTTCACAAAGCGTGTGGATAAATTCAATATCCAAATTCCACAAAATATGATTTAATATGCGAAACTATTATTGCTAAAATGATAATAAATATATAAAGATGGTAATTGTGCCCTTTTCCATGAAAATCTGCTTCCACTTATTTGAATGGAGGTGGGTGTGGAGGGACTCTTATCTTCATGGATTCGGAGTTGCTGGTAGGTAAACAAATACTTGGTTTATTCGGGCATGGAGATTTGTAGAGTATCCTTGATTTATGAATTTATAAATAAATAATATATTAAATTAATTATTTTTAAATAATTATCTAAATTAATTTATGTAGTTTTTTTTTATAAGATCACCTTAGTTGTTTGATAAATAGAAAATACTTTATTTAATAAAATTTATCATGATAAAAAACTACATGGACGTCAAATGAAGGCTTGCCTCCAATAAATCATACATGCAGGATTGAAAATTATGTCCAATTTAAATCAATTTAAATGAAGATGGTAAAGTGGTCAAGAGCCTTCATAGAGGTTGAGATTTGAAATCTATATTAAAAAATAATATAAATTACATCTCGCTTAACAATTTTAATTTTTTAATTCAAAAGATTATTTAATAAGATAATAAAGATTAAATGAGTATGTGTTAAAATCTTAATATAAATTATATATTCATCCATCATTTAAGATTTATATAAGAAAAATTATGTTTATAAATTAAAAATTTTATATCTATCAATGAACAGAACAAGAGGTTTTATAAGTTAATATTTAATTATTTGAGATCTTTTATAATTCTAAAAAAAAGTGAGATTTTTGATATTATAACTATGGTAGGGGTTGCTTTTTAAAATATATATTTTTAAAATACATCAAAATAATATTTATTTTTATTTTTTAAAATTTACTTTTAACATCAACACTTCAAAACAATTCAAAATAAAAAAAAATAATTTAAAATAATCATAATTTTTTTAAAAAAATATAGTTGCGCTGCACCATTATCACCATATTTGAAAGTTTTTTCATTTCGTGTATAGAATTTGATAGAGAACATATCCCGGTCTCACATGAGTAGGTTTTAACTCGGTCCCTCACTACTATTTGCTTCAACATTATAGTCTATATATCAAAATTATTTCCATATACTTTTTCAATAAGTTATATTTTTCTTATACTAGCCTTATAGAATAATCCACAGCATTAATTACTTTCTAACACGAAAACTAGGTTTTTCTTGTATTTTGTAAATTAAAAACATGGATAAAGGGAGATCATATAATGAGTTAATAATAATTCTTATAAATAGACAGAAAATAACTAGCTCTGAAGTTAAATAAAATTGCAACAATGCCCCCAGTGTCTATTTGTAATACTTCAAGTCAACAAATTGTTCATGCTTATCATCCCGGAAAATCTTATAATATAATATTAACATGGTTATTATCAGTGGGGTTTTCAAGGAGCCAGAGAGCGAAACGAGCAAATATTATAATATAATATTAACATGTTTATTATTAATGACTGAGATAAAGATAATATAAAATAATTTAAATCCCAAATTTATTAGCTAGGAATAATTCCACTCTTTTTTTTTCTCAAATCCTGGGTGGGTGAACAGAAAAATCAAAAAACAGATTATACTGAGAAAATCAGAAAAACAATAACTGAAAAAATCAAACCGTAAAAATAACTGATTAGAATATTTTAAAAAACCAACCGGTTCGGTTTGGTTATGGTTTTATAAGTTTGAAACCGAAAAATCAAACCAAAATTAAAAACCAAGTCAAACCGAAACCAAACCCATTAGAAATTAAAAAAAACATAAAAAACAATATAATTTTTTGTTTTTAATATAAAATAAACGACCGAACTGAAACCAATCGGTTGGGTTTTGGTTTTTGCTCTATAATAACCGAACCGAACCGAAACCGATCAGTTTGAACTAATTTCAGTTTTTTTTAAAAAAATTCAGTTTGATTATTTCTTTTAAACAAAAACCGAACCAAACTGAAAATAATTATACCTGTTAACCTATCCTGTGATGGCGGGAAAAAAAACCCTGTTCTGCCACAGTCGTTGATTACCTTATAATCCAAGTGGTGCGGAAAAAAAACTGAGCTGGCGGGGAAAACACTTGGGTCCCTACAATCGTTGAATTGACAATTAGTGTTGATGAATTATTTTTGTTTATTGCTGAGAATGAGAGAGAGATGTTAATACACGAGAGTAAGCCACGTCATTTGAAAAAATCAGTGTTGATGATTTTTTTTTTGTTTATTGTTGAGAACGAGAGAGAGATGTTTTTCCGATTTTGTTTTTGTTCATTGTTAATAAATTTATATATACACCAACTGCTGATGATCATGAATTGGACAGATTATAAACAATAATTTTTGGGGATATATATTCCAAAACACGAAATCCCATCTTCAATATCTCTATAGGTTCCATTTAGATTATACGGTAATATAGCTAATCTCTGCTCCCACACTCTTCATAGAAACTCTTGTATCTCCAGGAAAAGAATGGAACAAGTACATCTCTTCACGAAGAAACTAAAACCAACCCATATAAGCCATGCTCTTCCAATTCCAACCCATGTCCTTGAGGCTTTTCCAATTCCTGAAGGAGCCCATATGATGAATTTTGAAGCAGTCGATGCTACTGATAATGCATGGAGGTTTTTCCTGTCAACCCGTCTGACTGGAGCTTACCCAAAACCCGTTCTTCTACGCTCTTCTTGGCACCGTTTTGTACAGCAGAAAGGCCTTGCTCCCAAAGACAGGGTTGTCTTCTTCATGGAGAGAGATGAAGATAATGACATGATCAGGAGGTACACAGTTAGAGCTCAACGAAAAGTGATGATCTTGATGGGGCAAGATGTTTGGGTCGATGTCGAGCATCTTCCCCTATATGGTCTTTGAAGAGTTTGACATGTAAGCTGTTGGCACGAAAGGAGTCCTTTCCACTCCACTGGTATTTTGTTAATCTAGCCTTATAGCTAGCTGGCTAGTTAGGCCACTTTGTAATTAGTTATCTTGTTTGGTTTTCAAGTTTCTTTCCTTTTCTTCTTAATGTATGTGTGCCCCTCGTGCCCTATGAGCTTTGAATCGAAAGAATGTAATATTGAAGCTAATAAAAATAACAAAGTCTTTTCCAACAAGCTATGCAAGTGAGCATCAATGAGGGAAACCAGGACCAGCTGGGACTGGTTCATGTGTTATCTCTCCTGCACTGCTGGCTTTATTGATTCGAGTGAGGCAGAGTTGCTGGAGATTTAAAAAGCCCAAGCTTAAGATCCTGGAAACTGGAGACCTTTTATGGGCTTCAATATATTGTTAAGAAGACAGTTGAGGGAAACAATTCTTGCACACTCACTCACACACAGAGAGGCTAACCATGCAGTAGACCAACTAGCCAAAAATTCTTGCACACTCACTCACACAGAGAGGCTGACCATGCAGTTGAGGGAAACAATTCTTGCGTGGATTCTACCCCCTGCTGCGCTGCCAATTGCCTTGCCTGCAGCTGTCACCGTTGGAGGAGTTAGGAGGCTGCAGAAATCAGGTCTGGATGCAGCAGACCTGTTCCCTCTGCTGTTTAACTGGTTGGGACGCCATCCTCCATGAAAACGACCTCTGTTGCGGCCAAAATTTTCAAGAGACTTGTCACACGGCGACCCGTTAAAAATTAATCTCTCGATATGATAAAAGAACAGATATCTAATATCTTGTTCTTTTAGGGGAAAAAGTCTTGTTGAAGGAGTCTACACCTAGTATTATGGTCACTAGGAACCTTAAACTGGTCAACAGAGATTCTATGGTACGAGACTGGTTACACGAAAGGAAAGATGCTATCATCTCTTAAGCGTCCAACCTAAGACAGGCTGCATTGCTGGTTTTGTCTAAAATTGCTAAGAATTTGTTCTCTTTTTCCTTTTCTATCCTTCCTTTCATGTTCCCGACTTTGACGTCAGTGAACAATTCCTACGAATATTTCCAACTCTGGCATTGGTAGATATCGCACAAATTCAAAAAATGCGATACTCCTGACTTTGGCGTTAGTAAATATTTTCGCAAAAAATGAATTTGAAGAGGAAACTTTATGTGCCATTTTTCTTGTTTATCCTTTATTATTATTGACCCTTTTTATATGGAAATAAAAAAAAACTTTGCACAACATATTTGCATTTAATAGTAATAGTCCACAAATTGAGCACATAGCTAAAAACAAATACAAACACAAAGAAAAAAAATAAAAATAAAGTGTGAGGGGCCCATAAATAAATAAACGAAGACCCTCAAATATTTTTGGAATTTTATGATATCGAAAGGAGGCTCGTTTGGCCCAACATCAAACTAGAATGGGCATAAAAATTATGGTCAAGGCATAAGGGTGTGTTTTGCCGAACACACCCTTAGCAAACACGCTTTGGGCCGGCTGGGCCTAAAGCCCAGACCTGACCCACTCTTTTTTTTTTAGGGCTAGGTCTAGCCTAGTTTGCATGGACTGGGTTGGACCCAGCCGGCCCAGCCTGGTCACTGGCCCAAGCTAGTGACCCGGCTGGGCAGCAGGCACTCGTGGCTCAAACCACGTGTGCGCTGCACAGTGCGAAGGTAATTAAATTACCTTCGCATTGTTTTCTTCTTTTGCAACAAATATGCAGAAACAAAGAGAAAAGGAAGACTTTACCTGGCGATGACGAAAGCGAAGGTGACAGTAACAATTCGAGCACTCTCGGAGAATTCTCTCTTCTTCCCTTTCCTTTCGACTTCTCCTCTCTCTTTTCTGTTTGGTCTCTCCTCACTCTGCTTTTTGTTTGTTTATTAATAGGTTCTCCTCTGTTTTCTCTCCTTTTATTTTTCTGTTGTCCTCCCCCTTTTCTTCTGTCGATTGCTGGGGTTTTTACAAGGACCAATCTTCCTCTCCCTCCATCTGACGTCTCTCCTCCTGATAAGCATGGTTTGAGGGATAAGCACATTTTGAGGGAGTCAGTCTCTGCTGGGACTCGGACATGAAGTGTTTCATTGGGACTCGGATACTGGCTCGATCCTTATCTCCCCGAGGCATTGATCTTTATGAGGATAGGGATCAGTCTTCGTGTTTAAACAGGACTGGGATGCTGGCATTTCGTCCTCTTTCTCTTCCTTACAGGTGGGTTTGCAACGCTAGAGGAAGAAGAAAAAAAAACTGTGCATGGCTGAAATGGTGCTGTTTTGGATCGAAATTGACCATTTCTCAATTTGGTCCTTGCAGTTTCTAGATTTTGCATTTAAACCCCTAATCTTTTCAATTTCAAATTTTAACCCCTTTATAATTAAATTAAAAAAAAGGGTCCAAATTTGGGTTACAACAAGACTAGAGGTGAGAAAAGAAGGTTGCAGGAGTGGTGTTGGGCGTGGGCAGTAGAGGTGTGTTGATGACAGCAGACCTCATGGATGAAAGAGATGTTTTGTGAAGAAATTCATGTGTTAGAAAATGACTATGAAGATCAGCATATGAGAGAGGCTTTACTTTGGTAACAAGACTTGTTACTAAGTCCTTAAACTCTCCTCGAAGGCCACGAAACACATATAAGTTGAAGTCGTCCAGCGATACTGGCCAGCCAACAACAACTAATTCATCAAATAAGGCCTTAGCTTTTTGCATAAACTGAGTTATCGACTCATCACCTTGTCGAAGATCTTGAAAGGAGCCATGAAGTTACATAATACACGAATTGGATGTGGAAGCTAGAGTTTGCTCAAGTGTGTGCCAAACAGAACTTCAAGTTTGGCAGTCAACAATAAGATGTAGAACTTCCATGGAGAGTGAGGAAAGTAAAGCACTTAGAATGAGTGGGTCTTGTTGTTTCCAACGAAGAAAGAACTGATTTACTTGAAGAGAGGTACCATCGACAACAAGAACAAGTGGGGAGGGACAATGTAACATCCTTAAATTATAATGTCATGAAATCTCCAATATCTTTTTACTAATGTCAAGTATTGGATAATATGTCTAAGATTATGAGAATTTTTTTTTGAAAATTTCGGCAGAGTTTCCTCTATTTTTGTTGGTACCAAGTTATCGACAACACTTCTATTATATATCATTACAACTTCCATCTTGATCTAATCATTCTGGATCACATCCCATTCATCAAACAATATCTCAATACTTATTCTTATCAATATATTCAAGTCTCATAATATCAATTAATAAGTCAACATAAAAGTATTACTAAAACAATTCAAAAGATAAACAAATTCATCACTAAAAGTAATAAATGCTAACTAACTACATACATGTCTTTAAACTACATGAATACAACATTAAGATTAAGAGTCATATTATCTTTATATTATAATCTTATCTTATCATTTTGAAAATGATTTAGTCATACTAACAACTCTACATATATATAATATATCCACTACATATTACATATCTTCTACTTAATTTTTACAACACAAAAGTAATATGTCTATTACATACTACACATCTTCTGCTTGATTTTTTACAACACAAGAGGTTTTCAAAGAAAATAAAGACATAAATATTAAATTCCCAAATGATAATTCATAAACAGAAAATTCTTACATCTAACAATTTGCATCACCTCGCGGTGTACCTATTTCAACAATAACCATATTAATTAATCTACTCAATATCTTAGTCTAATATTAATTATTTACTCTTAACCTTTGAAATTTAATACTTCCAACATCAATCTAACTCAATCCATTAATTTACATAATCTTTTCAAAACTTAAATATCCAGCTAACTCATCTTGATTACCAAATAATTCTAATACTTCCATATAATTACTCAGAAATTTGGTTTTCCTTCCTCGGTTACCAATAAATCCGGTAATTCCATTCGAATTACCCATCATCCGGCTAACATCTTTTGTTAGCCAATCAATCTGGTAATTTTTTTAATTACCCAAGGAATCCGGCTAACCCATTTTGGTTGCCAAAATCAATTCGGTAATTCCATATGAATTACTCAGCATCCGACTAACCACTTTCGTTAGCCAAATAATGATCTCGATAATTTCACATAAATTACCGATAACTTCACATAATCATAACTCAAATTATTCATTTGCTTCATTCTTTTAACATAAATTAAATAAACAACATAGATATTTAGAGAAAACTAATAATTACAAAATAAGGTGATGAATCACCGACCTTCTACTCGTGATGACCCAACTCTTGAATCAATAAAGTGTCATTATATCATTAGTCCATCAATATTTTTCTTATGTGCCGAAACACAAAGCACATAATTTTTTTATTTGTAATTTGTTCTAATAAAAATTCATTCTCAAACATAACATCATTATTTTACATACAACCACATATTTAAATCAAGTTACTTCTTTTCTTGCTTTATGTTCATAATTCCTCCATCAAATAATCCTTCTATTATTTATGCCCTCACATCATATTATTTATTATATCTAAACATCTTGTCTTTATGCTTTCTTTTAACTAGTTCATTTCTCTTTTAAATTGAATTTACTTATTTTTTTTCTCAACTTAAATGCTATTTCTTCATTTAGTCTTTCTTACATATTTCAAATATCATGATTAAACATGGTTTTCTAAACATTAACATCAAAACTCATTCTTCCACTTTTTCTTTATTTGGCTGAATGTGATGTTTCTTTTCCTCCCCCAAATTTTTCTTCATTTACTTGTTATTTCAACTTATTTTCATTCTATTCCACTTCAACTTTATCATTTTTCCTTCCCCTTCTAATTCCCCCAAATTCACATAAGAACCCTAAGTTCAAGAATCAAGGATTTGAGATAAATTAAAGTAAAATTCCATGAAATTACTTCCTAACTTAATCAAGTAAGCTTAAAAAAACATCTAAATCAAACATTAAATCCAAACTTCTCATGCTTACCTATTGACTTTCTTCCAAATTCTCTTATCTTCCAAAGTTAGCCGAATTCCCTTTCTCAATTCCTCATTCCTTCACTTGATTTAATGTTTTATAAGTTGAACTTGCAAGTTTACAAGGTTATTCTCTCAATTTTCTTATTGTTTTCCTTACTTTTCTCTCTTTCTCTCACATTCTTTTCTGTTCTTTCTTTTCATATTTTGCTTCTACCCAATTGACAGTTTATAAAAGAGAAGGAGAGCTTATTTGTTTTCTTTTTAATGGCAAATAACCATTTTACCCTTAATGAATATTTTTGCTTCTATTTGACGGTCCTTATTTTTTTGCTAGCACTATCGAGCTCCGTTCATCCTAAAATTTTAACTAGATTTTATTCAATATATTTTAAGGTTCCTCATAAAATTTCAGCTCAATCTGATGGTCGGATTGAAAATTACATCCAATAACATAAAACTAGTCAAATTGTAATTTTTTTCAAATTTCTGAATTTCTCCAAAAATTCTAAAATTTTTACACAAGCTAAGGAATAATATTAGAATATTTCATGTGAATTTTTTGATAACCCAATCGAGAGTTAAAAATTCTTTTGTTGTACAGGAAACTAGTCAATTTATGATTTTTCGCTCAGAGGTTTTACAGACAAGAGTTTGAACCATCAACAAAGATGAAAATTCCTTGCCTAGGAGATACGGCTTCATCTGCATTCGTCAATATAGATAAGTGGTGTTTTTTAACTTGAGAGAGATGACTTGGTGAGTGTGGGAGAGGGAGACAATGTTGGCGGCATAATCTGCAGTAACAACAACAGAAGAAGGCTGCAGCAGAGGAGAATTAGTTGAGTTGAAGAGGGTGTGGCCACCATCTGTAGGCTGTGACCACGACAGAATAGAGGTGTTGGAGGAGGCAAGGGCTGTTGCAGAAGAGAAAGCCGGCACCGCCGGTGCTGCAAAGAGGGAAGCAACTTGTGATTAGATGAGAAGTTCATAGCAAAGAGAAGAGAAAGTGTTTTAATTTGTTTAGGGCTTTGATACCAAGTTGAGAATAATAGAATAACTTGGGTTGTGCCTTAGCCAACCTTTCTTTTATTTATATATATATGTGTGTGTGTGTGTGTGTGTGTGTGTGGCAAAACATGACAGTAACTATAGGGATTACAATATTGGAATAATCCTACATTAATTTCTTATTCAAATATATACATGTTATACATTATATAATAAGAAGGAAGGAGGATGAAGATTTTAAGAATCTTACAGCATGTAAACTCTTTATCATCATCCACGTTGCTTTCATTTGTCTCAAAACTCATACATTTTTTATAGAGGCAAATTATATAGTATTAGTCTACATATGAATAAAAGTTATCATTCAATCTCCAAGAATGAACAAACTTGTCTTAATTTCCCTATTTTACAAAAATAAAATGTTATTGTATCAATAACAAATTATTTAAATGTACAATTTAAATCGACCCACTTAGAAAGAAAACTCATTAAATAAAATTATGGAACCCAACAAGGAAAGAAATTAAAAACTAACTAGAAAAATTAAAAAAAATATTATGGAGCTAATTCACTACCAGAAAATTAATAAATACAAACGGAAACACTGATGAAATATTTTTGTCGGTAAATTGCAATGAATTTTACTGACAGAAATATTCCCCCAGTATATACCGAGGGAATTATAGTGGGAAAAGAAAGAATTAAAACAAAACAACAAATACGATGACATGTAATTTATACAGGCAATATTAATATCATTAGTAAAATCCATCAGTAAACTCGTTGGTAAACAATTCGCTTCTCCCTAACATTATTTATCATGTCAATTACAAAGGAAATCACCGACAAAAAATTCCGTTTGTATTTTTCAAAGAGGTTTGGAATTATTCACTTCTCAATTGCACTGTTAATTTATCATCACCCAACTTTTGTACAACATAAAAAAAGTTTCATCAATGTATTTTCTCTTTACTGTATGAAAACAAATTACATAAGAGAAAAGAAAAAAAATCAAGAGAAAAAAAACAATCTTAATTTGAAGTAAAGAAAAAAATTAAAATTTTTTAAATTTTTTTAAAAGTATTTTTGAAAGGCAAAAATAAACATGTTTTAATAAGAAAATTCATCCTAACCTCAAATGAAAAAACATTACAACCACCCAATTTTTGTACAATATAAAAAAATTCTCATTAATTTATTTTCTCTTTACTGTATAAAAAAATAAAGTCTTGGGTCCTGCTGGGGGCAGGACACAACGCTGATGGGTCCTGCTTGGGGCAGGACTCAAAGCCGTCTGATGGGTCCTGCTGTTGACACGACCAAAAGATTGATGTCTTCTCCCAAGTGCAAGAGTGTCGAAGTAATAAATAACCCGGCAAGACCGGGGTCGAACCACAAGGAGGTTAATTGTATAAATTATAAATAACAACAACAACAACAACAACAACAACAACAACAATAAGTTAAAGAGAGCTTTGAGATGTGATATTGATGTAAGGATTAAACAAGGATAAAATAATTGTCAAGGTTAGAGGATCCACTAATGGTATTTCAAACAAGTATAGTATAAACTCTTTTTATTACTCAACTGGAAACCACACAATTCACTAATGATTGGAGTGGTGCATTTTTTTGATAATTTTTACTTTAATCCTCAAACTTTTATATTGTACGATTTGGCCATTTTAAGCCCAAATTAACCCCTATTGTATATTTTCTTCGGATAGAGGATTCGATTGAAAGCTAAGGAACTGAAGTAAAACTCTCGGGAAACATGAGGGGTGGGTTGAAAGTTTCGTTGAAACATTCATTTTAACCCCTATATTTTTTAGATATTATGTGATTAGTCTCTTGAATTTCAAGACAATACATTTTGATACCTAACTTCATTTTCTTTTTCTTCAATCCTTTTTTTGTTGGGAGAAGAGAAAAGGAGTCGTCAGATTTTAGCGTAAAAAAAGAAAGTGGTTGTTGGGGGAGATTCTGGCCACCAAACGATTGATTTTTGTATTAAAAGGTTCCATATGATGAGGGGGGTTACATTTAAGTGTTTTTTTACCTTGAAAACATCTAAAACAACAGATCTGAGCTCGAGAAGAATTTTTATTTTAGGTGGATTTCGGGTTTTGAGGCGATTTGTTGGCTTTTGGGTGGGCATTGATTGGTTTAATAGGATCTCTAGGATATTTTTTGGGTGTTTTGGATCAAAAATAGGTTGAAATGAGATTTTGGGTGAAAAGACAAAGACCCTATTTTTCCAGCGACCACAGTGGCTGGATTTTAGGTTTCCCGGGCGACACGTCATATGCTGACGCGATTGACGCATCATTTTTTTAAACTATTTGGGGTGGCTATGGATTGGTTTAACAAGATCTCTTGGGTGTTTTCTAGGTATTACAGGTAAAAAATAGGTTGAAATTTTTTTTTTAGGTGAGAAGACAAAGACCTTGTTTTTCCAACCAACACAGTGGCTGGATTCTAGGTTTCCCGAGTGACACGTCATATGCTGATGTTGACGATGCGTCATTTTTTTTTAACTATTTGGGACCCATTAAACTTTCTTTTAAAAAAATAAAGGCATGCGCTTAGGCTTGATGTTGCAGACCCACGTGCAGGCCGTTGCTTTATTGAGCCAAACATTGGGCCTGACTTACCAGTCCCAGCAGCGCCTGTCCTAGTTCTTTTTTTTTAATTTTTTTTTTCAGTTTTTCTTTTTTAAAAATAATACATTATTTTTGGATATTTTTTCAAATAAATTTTTGGTCTATGTTTTAATTAAATTGTGATTATTTTTAAATGATTTTGAGTGTATTTAATTTTTAGAGAGGTAAGTATGATTCATCTGTGGTTTTTTATTAATTTTTTTATAGATTAATTTTTTTTTTGAATATTGATTTTTTTATAAGATTTTTCATATGTGTAGCCTTGCATTATGATTTTTAATTATTGTTCAATAAATTTTATGGTTATGTGCAACCTTGCATTGTTTTTTTATAATTATTGTTCAATAAATCTTATATGTGTGTCAGTTTCTATTACAAATTTTATGTGTTTTTCTATTACAGATTTATTTTGACAGAGGAATTCATTAAACATAACCAAGTAAATTACTTGTGTTGCGATGTTAGATATCTTAATCTTTATTTTTCGCTTGATTTTCTCAATATCATTTTTGTTTATTGTTGATGAATTTTTTTTTCCATTACTTTACACAATGATTATTGAGTTGTTTAATTAGATGCGTGCATAAATTTTTTGATTTACATCTACAAGTTGTTTTGATATATATTGTCGTACCCTCTCGAGAGCTCGACGTCGCGGCGACCCTTCCTGGTAGCAGGGATTGATGTCGGGGTCTTTGTTTTGTGAAAAAGGGAGTCGCCACCTAGTATTATGGTCACTAGGAAACCTAACTGGTTTTTCAGAGATTCTAAGGCAAGGGACTGGTTGCGTAAAGGGAAGGTTTTAGCACTCCAAGTACGCCCTACCTAAGGTAAGCTGCTTGGTGTTTGGTTTGCCTATAATTGCTATGGTGTTGATGTTTTCTAATCCCATCAGTTCCCTAGGATAAGTCTGCTATGATGTACGAACTTGGGTTCCAAGTTTTAAGGGAAGAACCCTTGGCCAATACAGATCATACCTTTAGATATGTCTACAGAGTGCCAAAGAGAAACGGAGCAGATGTCTTGAAGTCTATGCTTGATTTGAAATAAATTCAGAATTTATGAATTTAAAGATAGCGAAGATAGAAATCTAAGGAGATTTAATGTGCTTAAGAGCTCATTTTTCCCTTAGTATATCAAGTGTTCGCGACCCATAAATCGCAAGGAAAAGAAAAGAAAAAAAAACTAAGTTAGAAATCCAAAGGAAATTCAAGGTGTTTTAAAAGCCCATTTTTGCCTTAGTATTTCATATTTTCATGACTTACAAATCGTGGAATCAAAATCTGAAATGTCCCCAATTATGATTGAGGCTTCTTTCAAGGATAAGCAAATAAATTGTCCTAAATAAAATTTTAGGCATAAATCTGCCCTTATGTTAAAAATAAACAAGTTGTATTCCTATTAATAATATTTTGGACATTTACCTTTCATAGGTTTATTTGCCCTTATATTATGAAGGGATAATGACTTTGTTGTTCCTAAAAAAAATATTTTTTGATATTAACCATTTGGGGTTTCTTTATCCAAATATTTGTAGTGAACAATGGCGAATTATTCCCAATAATATTTTGAATATTAACCCCTTTTGGGTTTTTTTATCCGAACATTTGTAGTGAATAATAACCAATTATTCCTAATGATATTTTGGATATTAACCCCTTTGGGATTTCTTTATTCAAACATTAATAATAAATAATAACAAATTATTCCTAATAATATTTTGGATATTTACCCTTTTGGGATTTCTTTATCCAAACATAAATAGTGAATAATAACAAATTATTCCTAATAATATTTTGGATATTTACCCCCTTTGGGATTTCTTTATCCAAATATTAATAGTGAAAAAAGACGAATTCCCAAAAATAAGATTTTTATATTTTTGGAATATTGGCCAACACCCTTTGGAATTTACAAACACGTTGTAAAATCCAAGATGCAAGAAAATAATTTTTTTGTGTGTTTAAGAAATCCATACGAAAATACATTTTTTAAAACCTCGAATATTTGCTTTTTTTAAAAAAATAATTTAAAATATGTTAGGGTATTGGCCGTATGCAACACACAAGGAAAATTTTATGTTTTGTTGGAACACAAACAACACACTTAAATCAAGTATCACAATTAAAGAAACAAGCCGAATGCA
>Ga0325403_1003912_pt1 | contig 13733 bp, 7 predicted proteins | sample PopdelMetagenome_19_FD_205665 | JGI IMG/M metagenome (GOLD analysis project Ga0325403, IMG submission 205665) | Populus deltoides microbial communities from Bellville, Georgia, United States - Xylem-PdKOR-R4 | ecosystem: Host-associated > Plants > Phyllosphere > Stem > Wood/Secondary xylem...
GCTTCAAACTTGTTCAGCAAATGCAGAAATGTACAGCCATAAAACTGGGCAATGCATGACTGTAAAGGAGAACTGGAGATGTCCACATGAACAATTTCAACCTACTCTGTAGCAACTTTTTTCTTTTCTTTTTTTGTTCATTAACAGCTCCTCCACCTTTAAAAACCTCCCACTTCCAAACTGGCAGCACCAACTGAAATTAGTGCATACAGGAATGGTGTGCAGTAGTGATGCTTCCCGGACATATAAATAAATTGTCAGTGAAGAACGACACACAGATGCGACGATCCTTGAAAGAAATAAACAAAGATCAACATGTAAACTCAAAACATTAATGCAAAATATTGATTATTTAACAGCAGTAAGAACCAAAAAGGTATTTAAAAATAAACATGCTTGCAGAAACTTTGGCAAATTAATGTTGCTACGTAACAGGCACCAATTAAATGTGAACAGAGAAGGAGAAATAAATTGAAGAACATTTAGAATGAAGCTATTTTACTTGCTATCATTATCAGTATCATTTCTTCCTTGAATAAGTTCTTATAATAGAGAGATGAAACCATCAGGAGCATTGGATAATTGAATCAACACTGAAACTTGAACAGTCTCAGATGACCATCGTGAGAAATTTACATCCAAATTCATCATTTGGTTTCAACACGTCATGTAGGACTCTCCAAACATACACAAACAATCGCAACAGAGGAAGTGGAGTGTGTGAGGGATCAGAGACCTCACGAGAACTCCAATTTACTAATAGCAATGCGTAAGAATAAACACAAAGCTCGAATTTTTTTTGACACTAAATTACAGTACCAGTAAATAATTTGATCATGTTATCTTAAAAGAAATGCACACCTCTCATAATTATTTTCTTCATCAATAGATATCAGTCCACTACTTTTCAATTTCAAATCACTCATCACAGAGATATGCAATGTTCAATCTAGCATTGAACAATAAATTCTGATGGGCTCAAGTGAAGAAAATGAAAGCACGAATAAGCAACCATTTGATCTAGATTTGAAAACATAAATCAACTTTCTGAAATCTTTTTCCTGAATCTTTTTGACATGAGAACATATCCACTAAACTTTTCTTTGGTCAAAACAGCATAATTCCACAAAGGCATTTCAGAATCTGCTACATCCTAGGCAAACAAAAGTCCTCCGTCCCAAGCCAAACTTCTCCATTCAACAAACTCATTTAACAGTACATGATTCAGGAATGAATATCATATAATAGCACAATATTTCACATGGATACGAAACAGGAAATTGCAAGCCAAACGGTATGTTATAGCAATTAAGCAAGAGTGTGTGATTGTGTACAAACTTAAGATGTTATATATAAAATGTACAAATAAACAAGAAAGATAAAATGTATCCCTCAGATACATTGTTCATCAAGCAGAATCAGTCCACTACTTTTACTTTCAGTTCTATTCTTCATAGGGACACAAAACAATATCACCAGAAACCAATAGCAAATGGATGTATAAACACACACACTTTCATTCAAGAAAACCACTCATTTTCCACAGTTTATCTTGGACAAGCAAATATTCCTTAATTTCTCCGTATTGGGAATCAACAAAATGATTCACCAATCCAATTCACATTGTAAGACCCATCAAAGCAAACAATAGAATCTCAAAATAAAAAACGGGCGTTTCCAATGGGTCCAAATCATGAACTTCTTAAGCCATTTTGAATGGACCCAGTAAAAAAATCCGACTTAAAGCAAAACCCAATTTTTTTTAACAAGAAAACTACTTTGCAAACATATTGAACATAGAAATGACAGAAACCGAACAGAAGAAGTGGCACATCCCTCAGAATTGGTTAGTGACCATCAATGGAGATCAGCCCACTACTTTTAATTGAAAAATCAGTTCGCTCTTCATAGGGATACAAACCAAATGGAAAATCTCACGAGTAGAGTGTTAGTGAAGAAGATTGATGAGCTTTTGTATTTGTAGAAACAAGAACAAAAATGGCAGCGCTTTCAATTTATTACTTACTGTTTTACCTCCTAAACTTTTGCTTTATAATTTTTTTTCCAATATTATAATTTAAATAAAACAATAAATTAAAAATATTTATATACACACACTAACCAAAAAAAACCTATGCTGAAATGACACAATGAACCATATCAAATTCAGCAGAAGTGTCAAAATCAGCAATACTGATGAGATCGCCAATGTTGATAATAATTGTTGTTATCTAATTTTTGATTTATATTTTTGATAAAATTTTAAAAAAATAAAAAAAAAGCAAAATACAATGAAAATCTCAAAAAATGCATTTTTGATATATTTACATTGTTTTTAGCATTTTTAACGTCATCACAAAAGAATTTAAATTTTTAAAGGTATTTGGAACGCGTTCAACTTTTAACGCGTAAATTTCATGATCACTGATTTTCCTTGTTGAGTTGATATTGAAATTGCTCGCTTTCAAAAATACAAAAAAAAATGAGAAAAATCAAAATTTACAAAAAGAAAGGAAAAGAAAAGGAAAGGAAAAGTTGAGGGACTAGTTTGAAAACCTAGTAAAACTTTTCCTATAAATACCATGCTACAGTGAAAATAAAAGGGGGGAGAAATTTACACGGAAAAAAAAATTAAGAGGCAGGGGGGAAGAAAATTTTTACAGGGGAAAGGGCAGCCAACAAAATAAAAACCCTAAACCTAAAAACCTTCCTCCCCCTGCAGCCACCCGAAAGGTAAAAAACCAAAGCTTTCATCTTCTCTGCAGCAGCCACCCTTGAAACTAAGACAAGCCGCCACCTTCCCCCACCTTTGGCCTTGGAAAAGCAGAAGAGAGAACCAAGGCAGCCCCGCAGCAGCTCCCTCTCACAAAAACCAGCCAAGGCCACACCCACATCAACCTCCAACAGCGGCAGCCAAGACCTGCCCTCTGCACAGAAGCCTCCCATTTTCTTCTCACGGTCTCCAGCTCCACCCAACAGAGACTGGCCACCGTTCCTTTCTTCCTCAGATCGAACACGGCGGCAGCTCCCGCTGTCTTCTTCCTAGTCTTCTCCTGGCCCCGTAGCAGCTCCTCCCCCACGCACGGCAGTGGGCATGGACGGCCTGCAAATGAACCACTGAACTGCTCCCTCAGCCAACAGCAGCGGTTAGTCCCTTGAGTTAATCTTCCCTGAGTCTCATTGTCGCGTATGCCGACGCGCCACCAGCGACAGCTTCTTCTTCGATCTGTAACCATCTAAATGACAGCAAGCAATGGCGGCATTGAACCCAGAAGAAGAAAGCATTAACGAAGGGAGATGATGGCAGATCTAAAAGAAAAAGGAAAACGAAAGTGAAATACTGCTTGTGTTGTTGGGTTGCTTTGCAGGTGATTGGGAGATGCACCGCCGGTACGAACAGGAAGAGAAGAAGGAGACGATCCTGATCCACCAGTTTGCTGGTCTTTGCCGGCGGTGGTGCGTGAGGTCCACGCGCCACCAGTGGCGGTGGTGTGTGAGGTCCACGCGCCGCTAGTGTTCCCGCAAATTCCAGATAGTTTCCCTGCAGTTACTGTTATGTTTTGGGAATGTATTTTGTAATTGTTAAGGTTTTGTTTGGTTAATTTTGATTTCTGTTGACATTGTAAACATGTAAGTACAGGTGAGAAAATAGTAAAGGAGATGTGTGTGTTTGAATTTTTTTTTTAATGTTATTGAATTGTAAAAAATCAAAAAAGACAAAAAGAATTAATTGTTTAATTTGAATATGGTTAAATATCTCAAGGACAAATAAAATCATGTTATATTTTCCATGAAAATGTAAGAACATGTTTCTACATATATTCTGGGATTTAATAACTGATTTATTAAAACCTTAGAATTTGATTAATATTTCAAATTTTCAAATCACATCAAACCGCAAAGCAGCTTACCTCAGGTAGGGTGTGCTAGGGGTGCTAATACCTTTCCTAGCCACAATCAGTCCCTTACTCTTGAATATATGATGAAGACCAGTGCACCCGGGTTTCCTAGTAGCTCTCAATTAAATACTAGGTGGCGATTCCCAAGAACCAATCAAGCAAAGCAACATAACAAAAATCGTCGAATCGCCGCGTGAGGGACGTGCGACAATAATCAGCAGCATTGACAGAATTGATAGCAGAGGCTAAGAGTAAGTTTGGACGATGGATAGTACAAGACTTGACGAAAACACTACTTGGATAAAGGACAGTCCAAGGCACACAATAAACACAACAGATTCGGTAACATAGACTGACAATTACACAGCTATGTTAAGTGGGTTGTTACGACAGTTACGATCATGGTTTCTTGGGAGAAATGAATGTCCAGATCATAGAGACATGGTTGCGGAACGTGGAAGCATGATGGAGATATGAGGGAGAAAGTGCCCCACTACTTCCTAAAATGCAGGAATGATAGTTATATGCTTTGTAACCTTTCATATGCTTGTCTATGAATAGACTAGAGAGCCTTAGCTATGTAGGCAGAATTGTATAGCATGCAAGTTTTATGCATAGCACACACATATGGATTTGTGTATTTCATTTGTTGTTGAGATTAATACAAGTTCGGATTGGTTCCTATAATAACTTGTGTGTTTAATATACATTACGTCCTTTCTATTATGTGTTTCGCTTGTCTCATAACAAAGGAGAGTGTGAGGAAACCTCTTAGTGAGGAGAAACACTTAGTTGCTAGGCAAATACGAGTGAATCGATAAAGGTTGAGTCTAGTGGGACTAGACTGCTCTATAGGGGCTGAAATTTCAACAAGAAATTAACCCCATGATAATTGGTATTAGAACGCGGTTACGTTCTTATTAGGATGACAAGATTGTTTTGTGGACAAATCAACAGACTGATTTGGGAGAGCCATTGTTGGGATAGTTGTGAAATTGGTGGCTGAACTTTATATACCTAATGCTATGAAGGCAATTCAGGAAAGATTGACGCATCTTGAGTGCTTGATGGGTCAGATTCCTGAAGATGAAGATTATTCATTTCATGACAAGTTAGAGATGGTAATGGATATCGCTAAAAAAGCTGATGGACAGTATGTCGAACTCGCGACAAAAATAGTTCGTAAGTGGTAGGCTGTCGATGAACAGTTGTCTGTCTTGAGGAGGCAGATGCAAACAATATTGAGGGTGTTGGATCCTTCAAGCCAAAGGTTTTAGAACTGAAACTATTTGCTGGAACAAGGAGTTCAAAAGATCTGGAGAACTTTTTATGGGATATGAAACATTATTTTAGCGTGACCAAAATCTATGTTGACGGTCAAGTGGACATCACGGTGATGTACCTAACGAGTGATACAAAGTTATGGTGGCAAACAAGGATCAAAGAGGACATAAATGTTGGACGAGAAAAAACAAAGACATGTGAGGGTCTAAAATAGGAGTTAAAGGAATAATTTATACCCAACAACACGTCCTGGATAACAAGGGAAGACTTGAAAAATTTAAGGCATGATGGATCGGTGAGGGATTACGTGAAGAGATTCAATTCTTTGATCATAGATATTGACAACATGTCCAAGGAGGACAAATTATTCAACTTTCTGTCTGGACTTCAGTCATGGGCATAGTTAGAGTTGAGGAGGCAGAAGATTTCAGAGTTCTCTTTAACCATTGCCGTTGTTGATGGATTGGCAGACTTTAGAGTAAAAACCAGCGAAGGGACTACTGGAGCTTCTTAGTTTTTGTCAAACTTTAAGGGGAAGGATAGATGAAAAAGAAGAAAAAATTTGGTGGGGGAGTACCTAAACATGTCGCTGACAATGGAAAGTCAGATGGGAAGGTAATCAGTAAGGGTTCAAAACCAAATTTCTACTACTTCTTATGCGATGGAAATCACTCTGCTAGAGACTACCCGAAGAGGGAAAACTCAATATTATCGTTATGAAAGATGGTGATAAGGACATCATACACGTAAATCCCATACATGTGTTTAATGGCTAAGATGGAATTTCGTCATGTTGGGACCAGCTTGGAGGAGGTGGGTATGGTTAGGCAAGACTGCTTTGGGTGGGGCAGACTTGGGGTCTGTTTTGTGCATTTTGTCAATGGAAGATCAGGGTGATAGAAGCAAAATAGCTATGCTGGAATTGTAGCCAATAGATAGGCTATACTGTAGTGATTAGGAATTCAAGGAACCTTGACGATGAAGATTGATTGAGGTGAAGAATTCGACAGCCAAGTTATGCAGAGATTTGGTTGAGGCACCAGACTAGATGAATTTGGTTTGGTATGTTGCCTTGGAGGGGAGGTAATATAATAACTTTGAGGACGTTGGGAGTCTGTATTTTGATGATGAATAGTTTAAGTGACAAATTCAATGATTGGGTTAGTAGGTTCGATTGAGAAGTCAAAATCATCGACAAGGATGATTTAGTATGTTGCCTTAATGGAGAGGTAGTATAGGTGGCTATTCTATGTATCTTGATGTTGAGAGATTCAAGGTCATAAAAACATAGTGTTATTGGCCTTTGATGGGTTATCATGTTGTGAGTTTTTGGTGGATGAAACATGCAGCAAATATGGGAGCAGTAAGGCTGCTACATCAACTAAAAATGGTGCCATGAAGTGTCTTAGGTACAACAGTAGGCATATGGATAGCAGGTTAGGAGGGCTTGATGCTGAAATGCTACGTGTGTGCATGCTTAGGCAGGGTTGGGACTTGTGAAGAAACTTTAACATAGAATTACGTTGATCATCAAAAAAGGTTGTCTCATTTTGCTTACAAGTTTTATATGAAACAATTAGAGAGTTGAGCGGATTTTATAGGGATTTACGTGATTCTTCAAAGTGGTTTTATATGGTATTATTTATGAGAAAAAGGATGGAAATATCATGAAAATAGGCTTACGAGTTTACGAGTTGGCATGTGGGATTGCTAATAAATGAGGACAGCTTATGTGTGGCTTAGGAAAGTCGCATACAAATTCTGGAAGACATGGAAATTAAGTGATCGTGGAGAGGTGCCGCTTTGTCTTTGGCCAAATGAGATTGATGAGATTGGTCTCAATGCTTTGGGTTGAGACTCAAATTGTGTTTTGACTTTGTGGGAAACAAGCAAGACTCTGAAAAAGACTTTAGTCATAGCTTGGTTCTAAAACTATTTGACGACGAGAATGTCAAAGTTTTCTAGGCATCACTGATTTGGTGGATAAAATTTTATTGAATGTGGGCAGAACCGAGAGGCCTTGTGTGTTGGGCATAAATTTGTGACAGTGGGTAAATGTGATGTAGGGGTATTATAAGTCTGTTCGATGAGGGCTTCAGCTTCTTTTAGTGGGGGAGGTTTGTAATAGAGTCAAAATCCGAAATGAATACGCTGATGAAAAACACTGCTAGAATGACACAATGGACAATGTCAAATTCGGCAGCAGTGTCAAAATTGGTAGCACTAATCAGATCGACAACGTCAATAGAATTAGCAGTGTTGACAGAATTGGCAGTAGGGGCCAGCGATATGTTTGTACGATGGATAGTTCAAGACTTGATGAAAACACTACTTGGACGAAGGACAATCCAAGGCAGACAATAAACATGGCAGATTCAAAAGCATAGACTGATAGTTACACAACAATACTAGTGATTTATTATAATAGTTATGATCATGGCTTCTTGGGGGGAAATGGATGTCTAGATCATGGAGACATGGTTACTGAACGTGGGATCATAGTTGGGATTGCTCATCAAGACACTAAAATCATGAGATCATTGATCAAAACCACCCATTAAGTTTACGGGAATATGGGGGAGAAAGTGCCCCACTACTCCCTAAAATGGAGGGATGGTAGTTGTATGTTGTGTAACCTTTCATATGCTTATTTATAAATAAGCTAGAGAGCCTTGGCTATGTAGGCAGAAATGTATAGCATGCAAGTTTTGTGCATAGCACACACATACAAATTTGTGTATTTCCTTTGTTGTTGAGATTAATAAAGGTTAGGATTGGTTCCCGTAATAACTTGTGTGTTTATATATGTTACACCTTTTCTACTTGTGTGTTCTGCTTGTCTCGTAACAAGGAAGAGTGTAGGGAAACCTCTTAGTAAGGAGAAACACTTAGTTGCTAGGTAAACACAAGTAGATCGATAAATGAAAGGATAAGTCTAATGGGACTAGACTGTCGCAGAGGGGATGAAAATTTCGATGAGAAATTAACCTCGTGACAATTGTTGGTTGTTGGATTAGGTTTGGTCTGCTCATGAGGGATGAGCCCGGTCCAAGTTATTAGATAGTCCAAGTTATTAGATGAGTTACTAAAGGAAGTAATCATTCCTCAATTTATATATATAGGGACATAACCAATATGAAAAAAGAAGTTTTTCATTGTTGAAAGAATATAGTTCTCCTTTTCTTTTCTCCCATCTTGGACTCTCTGTATTAAGTTGACAAGATTTATAAAGACGTTCGTATAGTGGAATATCATTTTGGTTCTAGTAATTGAAGTGACGTTGAAGTAATTGATTCAGGGATAATAAAATAAATTATCATGTAACAAATAAGTTTCCTTTTTAAATCTACATTGGTAGCGGAGCCATTGTTTTAGTATTTTTTTTGTGTGCAATACACCTGTTACTGCATAAACGTTATTTGTACATTATGTGTTGAAAGAATGCTTCCGTTAAGTCTTGGATTGACAAAACTTTATCTGATGTATTATCATTCAAATTTGATGAAGCATTGAAGAATGAATAATTATAATTTGGTTAGGATTTTGTCTTTTCTATCATTAATTAGAAAGACCCTTCTATCAAATAAATAACAGTTGTATAATTGTCATTTGTTAATTAAAAAAATAAAAAATTATGTCCATTGAAAATTTGTTTTAAATGGCACAACTGCCAAATAAAGCAAATACACATCTGGAATATGGCAAATGTGTAACTACCATTTGGTAGTTGAAAAAAAAAACCTGAGAGTAATTGCCATGTGTAACTACCATTTGACAGTTGAAAAAAAAAACACAAATAAAAACGTAGAGTGGCAATTAAATATTGATTAATTGTAGTGGCGATTTAATTTTTTTAAAAATAAAAAAATGATACGTGCGTTAATTAAATATTAATTATTATATTTAAATGCTTTTGAAATATTTTTGTTCTAGTGGACAGACAACTACAAATTGATCATTTATTGAGTTATATCATTAATCTTGTTCATAAAATTTAAGAGCACATTGGATGAGTATACTGACTATGATGGTGTTTACAAGTTCTTCATGGAACATTAAATGTTAATCGTTCTCAATTTTATGCCTGAGAAATAGATGTTAGTGCGACTATCGTTGGAATATAGGCTAGAATCCTTAGATTTTAACAATCTTGCTGATGAAATGCTGCTTGAGAAGGAATGTCAGAATACTAAAAAGGGTATACGGTGCACTGGAAAAAGCATAAATCATTTAGATGCTACTACTAAATTTGTTTCATGGTTCGAGCAAAATGAACTTGGAGGAGATGACTTTGATGAAGTAGATGACACAATTGAAAATCCTATTTATGTACCTGCAATATAAAATAATTTTGAATTTTTTTTATTTCGGATGGGTCCATAGAATGTTATAAGGCTTGATTAGTAGCAGAAGGCTACACTCAAGAAGAGGAAATTGATTATGAAGATACTTTCTCACTAGTTGTGAGGATTACTTCAGTTCACCTTATTTTAGCTATAGTCGCACATATGAACCTAGAGTTATACCAAATAGATGTTAGAACTGCATTTCTCAATGAAGAATTAAATGAAGAGATCTATATGGATCAACCTTTAGGATTCGAGACTAAAAGACAATAACACAAAGTTTGCAAGCTTAAAAGATCCATATATGGTCTTAAGCAAGCTTCTAGATAATGGAACGTCAAGTTTCATCAAGCTATCCTTAAGGATGATTTTACAATGATGGAAGAAGACTATTGCATTTATGTAAAATGTTCTAACAATAGTTTTATAATCTTGTCCTTATATGTTGACGACATCTTAATATGTAGAAATAACAAAGAAATGATTGAAACTACTAAAAGGGGGTTGTCATCAAACTTTGAAATGAAAGACATGAGTGAGGCCAACTATGTTCTTAGTGTGAAAATCATAAGAGATCGCACTAAAAGGTTTTTGGGTTTAATTAAAGAGACTTACATCAAAAAGATATTAGAGCGCTACTATATGCAAGATAACAAATTAATAGACACCCATGTTGATAAAAGCTTGAGCCCGAGTTGTGATATGTGTCCCAAGACTCTAGAAGAAAATGAGAAAATATCCAAAGTACCTTATGCTAGTGTCGTCGGTAGTTTAATGTATACAATGATGTGCACATGTCCTAATATATGTTATGCTATTGGATTGGTTAGCTGATATCAATCAAACCTTATTCAGAAACACTAGATGACAGTCAAAAGGATTTTACAATATCTAAAAGGAACTTCAAATTACATGTTATGTTACCAAGGAAAGAAAGATTGATGATTGATTAGTTACTTTGATGCTGATTGGGAAGGAGATGTCGACCAATCCAAATCAATTTTGGGATATGTTTTCTTGCTTAATGATAGTGCAATAATATGAAGGAGAAAGAAACAATCCCGCATAGCCTTATCTACTATAGAGGCTGAGTATGTAGCATGCTTCGCAGCAATATAAAATGTTGTTTGGTTAAAAAGTTTCCTGTATCATTTGAAAATTATCAAATCAGCATCAGACCCAGTGATAATTTACTGTGATAACACTACTGCAGTAGCTGTGGCAAAAAAATCCAAAATACCATGGAAAGACCAAACACATTAAGATGAGATATCATTACATTAGAGAAACAATTACTGAACATGACTTGATCCTAAAACACATTTCTACAAATTCTATGGTTGCAGATCCACTCACAAAACCAATAGCAAGGAATGCATTTGTTAGACAAGTGAGATCCCTGGTCTATGTAAAATGTAATTAGTAATAAAACTAGTTTCTATAAATTCTATAGTTGCAGATCCAATCACAAAACCAATAGCAAGGGATGCATTTGTTAGACATGTGAGATCCTTTGACCTATGTAGAATGTAATTAGTAATATAACTAGTTTTAAAGATCATACAAAGGTTTACAGTGATTGAGTAATGAATAAATGTCATTAAAATATCATTTTATTCATTATTTATTTTATAGAATATATTGAGCATTGTATAGTACAATTTGTTAAAGTATATCGATAGACTTAGATTGACTCACTCACATGAGCAATGACTTCTAGCACTTATAAGGTGAGTAGATTTGAGACTAATTGAGTTTTCATGCCCAATAAGCGATTTGGGCGCAGTGAGAGCAATTTTAACTCAAAGTAATTATTAAAATGTCACATTGGTTGGGACCAAGATGTGGTTCTTAAATAAAAAAAAATCGACATGAATAAATTCCCACAATTCATGTGTTTATTATGATTAAAGCCAAGTACAAAATTATTCATCTCCCAATAATGACAGTGAGCAAATGAGATTTTCTAATTTGAAATCTATATTTTTTGTGACAAAATTAAGACTTGTATGATGTATTTCCTCTAACAAGGAGAGCATCAACATACACTATTTATTTTCAAAAAGAGAGAAAGTAAACTCCACTTATAACATGTATTTCATACTACATGTGCTGACGACCATTACATGAATAAGAAAATGGATCCTACTTCTTTATTATATGAGTTTTGAAGATTATGTATAAGATCTTAATAACTTACCCTTTGTAACTTTTGATTGTATCATGAGGTGATGTATAAATGATCACTACTTTAGGAGTATATCCTATAGTCATGGAATGATTTGACATAAAAAAATACTCTTAGAAAAACGAGTTAATTCAGATTTGATTGATATGAGTTAAAAAAAAATAATTTTAGTTCTATACCTATTACTTGTATTCACCGGTTGGGATCATATTACTTATCATATTACTTGAATAAATTTAATATGATTTAGAATACTTGTAATTGTAAGGATGAAATGAGTATGAAATTCTTGAGAGATTGAATTATATTCAGTCATGTGTAACTAAAAATATTTGGGGTATAATAATACACTTTAAGGAATAATTAATTATGAGATTGATGTCTTTTATATGGCCTGTATTAAGTTTATATATTAAAGCTCCTTTCACTGTGTGCTTTAGGGAGCACGGTCTGTTCATCAAGTATGAAATTCTTGTCCAAGTTTGAAATATAATGTATTAGATAGATTTAGTTTTTTATGAGCGAGTGAGAAATGCTGACTATTGGGTTAAGCCTGATCCAAGTCATTAGAGGAGTTACTAAAGGAAGTAACTGCTTCCTTAACTTATATATATAAGGACATAACTTATATGAAAAAAAAAGTTTTTTCATTGTTGAAAGAACATAATTCTTTTTTTTTTCTCTTCTCTCATCTTAGACTCTCTACATTAACTTAACAAGATTTATAAAGATGTTCGTATTGTAAATTATCACTTTAGTTCTAGTAATTGAAGTAACATTAAAGTAATTAATCAGGGACAAGAAAACAAATTCTCACATAACAAGTAAGTTTCCTTTTTAAATCTATAGTCAGTAGTCTTTGCTTCTAGTGTTAGAGCTTGGACAGGTGAAATCCATGGAAGAGTTGTCTATGATATTTATGGTGATTTTTTTTATTGGACTTGAAGATCATGTTTTATAAAGTTCCTCTTTAATCTCTCTCATTTAGTTTTGTATCTTAGATTAATGTGTTTTTTAGTTCAATTTTTGAAATTGACTTTTGTTTTTTTAGATGTAAAAGTCTAGTTCTTTCATGGATTTTTACGGATTTTGTAGCGGTGAGTGATTACTTAGTAGGTTGGTGTTTATAATGATACTTTGTGCTAAAAATTAATTCATTTTAATCATTGAATGGTTACTGATTTGTTTGTGAGTGTAAATGCATCAGTTAACTAAATCTTAATTTTAAAGTTGTTGGGGTTGGTAGTGATAGTTGATGGATCCTTTTTGTTCTTTTATTTTTGTTTTAGGTCCAAATAACTTGTTTATTAATGTAATTGGATGAAATTATTTCTGTTTATGAGTGTACTTTGATAAAGTTAATTTAGATTGTTGCTGGGGAATGATGAAACTGTGTTTATTTTTTTTGTTTTAATGGTAGAACTATTTTGTTGTTTTGCTGCGATCGTGAGTTTCATTACTGTATTCTCTTTGTATTAGCTACATCATTATTGTGATTATGGTTTGGCAGATGTTTGTCAATGAATGACGAAAAGACCTGTCTTAGCATCGTATTATGTTCCAGAAAGAGAAAAGAACGTGGGCATTAATGTCAATAAAAAGAAACTTGTAATAAACGGTTGAATCCTGAAACAGAGAGAGCAGGGAGAAGGGTATCAAATGAAGAAAGTGAAGATTCGGTGAAAATTAGAGAGGTTTTTGGATTTGGATTTCAAAGATGATTAGAATGGGTAAAGCAGAAGGCACTTGGGGCTTCATTTTTATGGCTTATCTGCTAGATTTATTTCACTCAGGTTTCTTTATCGTTTCTTTTTGGCCTCTTCGATGAATGTATGGGCTTTGTTGGATCAAATTTGATTAATTCTATAGGAAGTTGATCTTTTGGCCTTTTTTTTTTGTGAAATGGGTTGTTTTATCCTTTGATGAGAAGAAAGAGGGGATGTTAAAGTCTGTAACTTTGTTGTTTTTGTGGGTTTGTTTATTTTTGAGTTTCTTAGGGGTGATTTTGTCGTTTTA
>Ga0325403_1003916_pt1 | contig 13728 bp, 15 predicted proteins | sample PopdelMetagenome_19_FD_205665 | JGI IMG/M metagenome (GOLD analysis project Ga0325403, IMG submission 205665) | Populus deltoides microbial communities from Bellville, Georgia, United States - Xylem-PdKOR-R4 | ecosystem: Host-associated > Plants > Phyllosphere > Stem > Wood/Secondary xylem...
GTTTGAACCAAATAGCTTAGTGAGTAGTTTGGATGGAAGATGTTAGGTTGTTCGGGTTTGGCCCGAACAATTTGAAGGGGTGAGGTCATTCGAGCCTAACTCAAATGGCTAGGATTAATAATAATAACAATAATAATAATAATTTTTAAATTTTTTTTTGGTGTACCATCACTAAGTACTCTGATTTCTTGATTAATATTGAGGATGAATTATTAAATGATTATAATAAAAATTTAGCTCGAGAGGAGATAATATGGTTCTAAAAATCTCATGTTGAATGGCTAAAAGTCGATGATTGTGTTACAGGTTTATTTCATTCGCACACTATAGCTCACAGGAAACAAAATCAAACTGAAAGGACGAAGTTGAATGATGGTTCTTAGTGAAAAACTACCTTGATGCTCCTAATATTTTAACACGATAACACTTTTGTCTTTATCTTTTTAAAAATTACACTTTATAGCTAGATTTAAATTTTAGTGAAAATACAAAAATATCCCCAACTTGATTTTTTTCCCTTTCCTTGATTTCCTCTTTTTTCATTTTCTACTGTTTTTCTCTTTCTGCTACTTTCTCATCTCCTTATCCCCTCTCTCTTCATCTCTTTTTTTTTTTTTAATTCAAAACATCCCATCTCCTCTTCTCTCTCTAAATTTAGGTGGATTTTTACCCTTCTTGAAAAAAAAAAGGTTTCAAAATTGAAAATATAATTATAGTTACTTCTTGGATCTAGCAATTGATGCCACTTTAAGTTGGAGTGGATCTTGATCAAGAGGGTTGTGGGAAGTTCCTTGTAATTATGCAAAATTTACCCATATATCAAATTACGAGACATAACAAAAATACAGATATAATAACTCTCTCTTATTCAAGCAAATGATAATTCATTGTCCTCATAATCTACCTTGCTAGCATTATGAATTTTTAAATTTGCAGTTGAGTTTGTTTCTAATTTCTTCTTGATTCGATATATTAAATATTTGTTTTATTTATAATTAAATTAGTTAACACTTTTTTTGAGGATTTTTCTTCTTGTTTAAAGAACTACATCATATAAAAGATAAAAGGAATTGTTAAAGAAAAAATAGTTGTACTATAGTGCGATAGTTGCGACCAATTCTTTGTGGGTTTTATATAAATACAATAAAAGAATATATGAAAAGGATAATGTTATTGTTTTTATAGAGTTTATTTGAGAAAGGCTACAAACTTGTTTATGGTGGAACTGAGAACCTTTTAGTTTCGATGAATTTGAAGAACAAGGTACAAGGATGTTTGATTTATCTTGTTTGACCACTTGAAAGAAGTGCTCGTACAATGTTTGATTTATCTGGCGAATGGTGCATGATGCTTTTCTTATAGGGTACATCCCTCATTCTCTTGTAGAAACTCTTACTGTTTTAATTCCTAACGAAAATTATTCTTTAACTTATAGTTAAACTCGTCCTATCATCTCATGTAATATAGTCTACAAGCTTCTTACCAATGTTCTTGTTTAATGAATTCGCTTTCTGTTGGATGGTTTGATTATCTTGAAGCAAGCTAGCTTCATTTCTGGTAGAAAAGCTTCTGACAATATCTTCTTTGCTTAAGAAGATCTTCATAATATTTGTGCCATGAAGAGGAGTTATAGAGGCATGGTAGTGAGAATTGATCTAGCTAAAGCGTATGATCATATAGATTGGAGATCTTTGAAACTACTCTTGATGAGTTTGGCTTTTCTCCGTATATTATAACTCTTATTATGAATTGTGTTAGTAGCAACAACTCATTATCTATAATATGGATTTGTCAATGTAATACCCTAAACTAAATTTATATATAATTTTATTTTAGACTAAGTAGAAAAAAAAATAGGGCTATGTAGTCCTCTCTCTCTCTCTCTCTCTCTCTCTCTATATATATATATATATATATATATATATATAAAGATGGTACCAGAGATTATATTTACTTTAGTTTTATAAACTTTATGATAATCTAAAGAAAGAAAATTATGAGAGTCACTTGTCCTTTGATAGGTGCAGAGAAAAGAAGTGAAGTGGGATTGAAGTTCCATATATAGGTTGTTGGAGCTTAGATTTTGAACATTGGTTATTAAAGCAAGAGAAGTAAATTTACACACACTATTAATTTTAAACAGAATAAATATTTTTTTAATTGTACATTTTCTCTACTATAGATATTACACTCTTTAAAAGAAGATCAAACACTTGATATGTTTAAATTGATTTGTTTATATGTGAAATTGTTGAGTGCATGATACAGATTTTTTGTAAGAATGTTTTATAAACTGGTTTATGAAAAAAAAATATTTTGGAATGGATTTGCAAATGGTTGTATAATGACTCTTAGATAGCTATGAATGATGTAATGACCTTTGGTGAGTGGGCGACACAAGAACTAGTTCTAATGTCTCATTAATGGGTTACAATAATTAGCAATGACCCCTTGTCAACAAGTTACAATAGTTGATCAAGAATAATCGACTAATGGTCTGGTCACAAGTATAATATGACTATAACAATTTGATTTGAGAGTAAGGTCATGTTTATGAGATTGAATGCCAAGAAAAAACATGTATTGATTACTATTTTTACGACATGTTTTCTGAACTATGAAATATTAACATTTTTTAATTATTTTAAGTTGTTGTTTTATTGTTAGCAATGCAAAAATATATGTATTTATGAAACTTGTGCTAGGATGGGTAGTGCTTATGAAGCTTTACTTGCGAAACTATGGTTTCTTTACCCTTTTATTATTCTTCTCTAGACAGATAGATGATTAAAGTAAAGGTGTTAGTGATTCTTGAGCTATAGAGTTTACATTCTAGTTATAAAAAGGGCTAAAAATAAGTTAAATAATCCTATTTATACTAGGTAAAACTTCATAAATAAGGCTAGAAAAATAACAAAAAGTTCTAAATAAAATAAAATAAAAATCCAAAATCTACTAGGAAAATATTGCAAATTTTGAATAGAAAATTCTGAGTTTTATAAAAAATCCTTACCAACATGTGATTGCTACAAAATTTCAAATCTATAGGAAATAAAACCTTTAGAATCTTCTTAAAAAATCATAGCCCAATCAAATAGTTGGATCAAAAGTTATATCTATTAACATAAAATAAAACATTAGGAAAATAATCCCAATCCATATGCCTCAAGCCCAATAGCCAACTCCTTTCTTTGTATGGATTATATTAATTAAAGCTTGATCATTCCTTGTTGTAATCTTGATGCTTGACTTAACTTAAATATCTTGAATTATCCCACTAAATGTCTTTTTAATCTTCTTAGCCATTGATCTTGTAATTGGTCCAATTATCACCTTTACCTCTAATGGATCATTTGGTGATACTTATTGATTGTTATCATTCTTTTTTTTTTTTCAAAATGATTCGACCTTGAGTCATCATCTACATCAAATAGTAAAAAATCATAAACATTAAAACCAATACCAATTCTATACTCAATAGGAAGATCCATTTTATATTTATTGTCATTGATTCGTTCAAGAAATTGGAATAGGACCATCTCTTTTAGGATGTAATTTATACCTCCTATGGGATGAAAATCTTCCCTTTCTCATATGCATCTAAACCGCTTAAAATTGGTTCAAAGACAATATGCCTATGACCTTTGTTAGATTTAGATGCATATTGTTCGTTATTTTTATCCATATATTGTTGAAAACTCTCATGAAATGTCTTCACCATATTTGCTTTTCTTTTTTCATCAAGACTAACCCTTTCATTAACAATTAAAGGAATCAAATTTAAAGGGGTTATTAGATTAAAACTATAAACAATCTCAAATGGTGAACGATTAGTAGTACAATACACAATTTTATTATATGTAAACTCTATAAATGAAAAATATTCTTCCTAATTTCTCAAATTCTTTTAAATTAAATTATGTAATAAAGTAGTTTAAAGTTCTATTTACTTCTTCTATTTGACCATTCATTTGTGGATGACAAGTAAAATAATAACTTAGTTCCGAACTTTACCTATAAAACCTTTCAAAAGTAATTAAGGAATTTAACATGTCGATAGGAAACAATGCCTACATGAACACCATAAAGTGATACTATCTCCCTAAATAATAAATCATAAATATTGGTTGTATTATCATGTCTATGACATTATATAAAATATATCATCTTAGAAAACATATTTACAACAATAAAAATCAAATCCCTACCTTTTCTTGACCTAAGTAAACCTAATACAAAGTCTATAAAAATATCTACCTAAGGTTCTTAAAGTATATGCAAAGAAGTATATAACCTATGTGGTAAGACCTTAGATTTAGCTTGCTTACACATGATACATATATCACACACATTTTGTACATCACATTTCATTTTAGGTTAGTAAAAGTGTTCATGCAAAACTTCTAAAGTCTTCCTAACACCTAAATGTCATATTAAACCAACCTCATGAGTTTTACACACAAGCAATTCATGCATATGACTATGAGGCATACCAAGTTTATTCTCTCTAAATAAATAACCATCAATTCTATAAAACTTACCATAGGCTGACTTCTCATAAACTCATACACATTAGCAAAATTATTATCATTAACATATAAAGCTTTAACATACTCAAAACCTAATAATTTGAAATTTAAAATAGATAGTAAAACCTACCTCTAAGATAATGCATCAACCATTATATTATCCTCACCTTTCTAGTACTTAATAATTTCAATGAACTTTACCCACTTGGCATGCCTTCTATTCAAATTACATTGTCCCTTCAAGTGCTTCAGCGACTCGTGATTCGAATGGATAATAAATTCTTTTGGCCACAAATAATGTTGCTAAGTCTTTAAATTCCTTATCAATGTATAACTCTCCTTGTCATAAGTCGTGTAATTTAATGCTATTTCACCAAGTTTTTCACTAAAATAGATAATTATTCGCTTCTCCTGCATTAAAACAACTTTAATACCTATTCTTGAGGTATCACACTCAATCTCAAAAGCTTTAGAAAAGTAAGGTAATGCTAATAAACATGTTAAGCATAGAATTCTTTTAATCAAATTAAATGCAATAAACATGTTAAGCATAGAATTCTTTTAATCAAATTAAATGCATTCTCTTGCTCAATATAGATTTCTTAACAACTTCTGTAAATGATGCGACTAGTGTACTAAAATATTTAACAAATCTTATATAAAAATTATACTAAAATATTTAAAAAATCTTATATAAAAATTAGTCAAACCATGAAAGCTTCTTACATTAGTAATTGATTTAGGTGTGAGCCATTCATGGATAACCTTCATTTCTCCTTCATCCATCTCTATACCTTTAACATATAAAAGAAAAACCAACTTTTTCCATGCAAAATTACACTTTTTTAAAATAACATATATGTTTTCATTCCTTAAAGCATTAAACATATATCATAAATGTTCAATATGCTCATTTATACTTTTATTATATACTAAGATATTATCAAAATAAACAACAACATATTTGCCTATAAATACATGTAAAACATATTTCGTCAATCTCATAAATGTGCTAGGTGTACTAGTAAGACTAATCGACATGACTAACTATTCGTACAAACCATAAATAGTATTAAAAGTAGTTTTTATTCATCTCTTTCTTTCATTATAATATGATGATATCAATTTTTCAAACCAATCTTAGTAAAAACACATGAACCATACAATTCATCTAACATGTTATTTAGCATAAGAATCAGATGTCTATACTTTACCTTAATGTTGTTGATAGCACAACAATTAACACACATCCTTTAAGATCCATCATTCTTAGGTACAAGTAACACAAGAACCACACATGAACTCATGCTCTCTCTTATATAACCTTTAGACATAAGCTCCTTAATTTACCTTTGAAGTTTCTGTCTTCTCAGGATTACTTCTATAAGTTGGTCAGTTATGAATCACAACTCCATGTATAATATCAACTTGATGTTGCATTTCCTTTAATGATGGTAAACTATTAGGAACATCTTCAGGAAACACATCATCAAATTCATGTAACAAGAAAACAACAACACTAGGAATAAAAGGATCAAGTTTATTAGCATTAAAATATGCCTCTTTATATAAAAGTATAAACATAGGCTAGTTAGTACAAAAACCACTCTTGATCTCACTTTCTTTTGCATAGAAACTCATATGTTTCGTTGTTTTCCCCTCATCACTCTTTTCTATTCTATTTTTTTCACTCTATTTTTCTCTCCACTTTTGACTAACTCTCTATTTTTTCTCTTAGCCGAATTTGACTTTTCTCTTCTCTCATGACTCACAACCAATTCTGTATTTTCACTACCCTTGATCTCACTTTTTATTTTCAATTTCAATTGGTCCTCGTAAATGTATTTTGGTGATAATGGTATAAGAGTCATGAATTCCCATCTTTCACAAATAAAAACCCATTCTTAAATCCATCATGTACAACCCTCCTATCAAACTACCACAACCTCTTTAATAATAAATGACCTGGATATATAGGAAAAACTTTATCATTATATCTTCCAATAAAAAATAAAACCAAAACCTATTTATTCACCATATTTATTTAACCACTAAAGTCTAAAAGGAATACGGTGTTTTGTAGTATTTTGATTCAACTATAGTGGTAGCTATATTAGCATAACTCTTACCACCTTTAATCATACTACATACCTTATTATTAATATGACATCTTGTATGAAATATATTCTCCCCTTATTGCTCTAAATCATATTTCTTGACTTGAACATTCATTTCTCACCTAATCATAAACAATTCACCTTTAATTGGATACTCTACATCATCATCACTAGCATCCTCAAGTGGTAACATCTCCTTATCATTGCTATCACTTTTAGTTTCAACCTCTCTATGATCACATAAGACTCTCTATGATCACATAAGATCATAAGTCTCTTTGTTTAGATATTGAGAAGTTATGTGACCTATTTTCTACACATAAAAAAATTTAATATCATGATGATGAAGTGTTTAAGAATAACACTTACCTATAATATTGGTGAAGACTTCTTTCTTACTCTTATGTGGTTCAGTTTTTACTTCTATGTTTGGCTTGGTTTGGGCAAACCTTTTCTGCCTTCAATTTTGCCTCCAAATAAAAATAAAAAAAATCAAATTATGAATTTTTCGTGAACTACCCTTTCTCTTAAGTTTCCGTTCTATCTTTGTAGCTATATGCAACATCTCTTCCAACTCTATATATTATTGTAACTCAATAACATTCACTATCTTATGGTTCAAACCATTCAATAACCTAACCACGATAACTTCTCTATCCTTTATCACATTCACTCAAATCATAGCTACCTCTATTTTTTTAAGGTAGTTCTCTACACTTTTAGAACCTTGAGTTAAGTTTTGTGACTTTTGATACAACTCCAGATAATAATGACCATGAATAAATTTCTTTTCTCACGAATCCTCCTCCTGCTCTAAATAAATTACTCCCATCAAATAATTGAATAATCAATAAATTCAATCATAACTAATCTTACCTTTTTCTCTTTTGAATAGTTATGACAATAGAAGATCAACCCCATTTTCTTCTTCCATTATAAAAATGCTTCTAAATAACTCCTCTCTTGAAAAGTAATAGGCATCTTCATCTTAATACTCCCAAGATTTCTCTCGTGAAACCCAACTAAAATTGGGTATTACCCTTATTTGGTACTAAAAGTATTATCACTTTTAGAAGTGTCACGCTCAGAAATGAACACACATATACCAAGTATTATCTTTTTTTGGTACTAGAAGTACTGGAATTACATATGGACTCATACTTTCTCTAATGTACCCCTTAGATATCAACTCCTCCATTTGTTTTTGGAGTTCCTAGTCTCTTCAGGGTTACTCCTATAAGCTGGTCGATTAGGTATAGATGATTATAGAACAAAATTAATTTAATGCTTAATTCCTGATAAAAATCAAGTCAGGTTCGAATTTAACTTTAAAATATCTATTGACCAGTTTTGTGAGATAAGATATATCTCTTAAACCGTACATCAGAACGAGCTGATATTTTACAGAGAGATACTAGACACATGAGAATATATTTTGGTAATTTATTAGTTTAAATAGAGTTCAGGAACATATTATTTCATATGGTCAAAGTTACTAGAAACATCTTGTTAAATCTGCCAAACTAGACTTTTATGTACTGTTTGGGACATATTTGGAGCTATAGGTAAAAATTTTCTGCGATTCAAGTTAGGATGAAAATTATACATCTTAAGCTTTCCAACCATATATGGATGGCTCTATAATTCATCTAGAAGAGAGAGAATGACATGTTCAAAGTCAAGACTAAAAACCTACCAATAATGTGCGAAAATTGGAGATTCGGGCTACATAGAGGAATTTTGGCATGAAGACTTTGTTTTTATTATCCTATTTTATTTATTTAATTTTTAATAATTATTTTTAATTTGGGTTTGTTCTAGCCCATTAGCCATTGTTTAGGAGTTTATTTCATTATTGGACTTATGTTAGTTGATTACTAGTTTAGGCCCATTAACATGCAACCCAAAAGGAGTCCATTAGGGTTAGTTACTGGAGGCTATATTATGTTTTTTTAGTTGAAAATTCCAGCAGTAAGTTGGAGAATAAATGTGAGTTTTCCTTTTGTTTGTTTGTTTGTGGCAAAACAACCTTTATTTGTAGGGACAAATATCGTACATTGACTTATCGAAGATTAACTAGCTTCATGACATTATTTGTATACTTAGGGTTTTTAGACACAAGGTTATCTCTGGGTCCAACTTCTTTTCCAATACCTCTAGTTTTTAGATACAGGGTTACCTTTCGGTCAAAGTTCTATCAAACCTGATTTTTGACTTTCCTGGTTGCTACTTCGATAGGGGTTGCTTGACCAAATGATCAAGAGGCTCGTATCAATTACCTTTATCAATGGCAATCCACTTGGGATTTCATTTGGAAAGATAGCATTGAATTCTTGTAAAATAGATTTAATAACACTAGGAACACAAGATTTCAAGTCATCAAAGTTTATGTATGCCTTTTTTATACACTAGGAACACAAGATTTCAATGCATTTAAAAAAAGAAAGCATGTTTAATATTATCAGATTTTGCAAAATAATTAAGGTGTTTCTTAAATTTTTTTACACTCTTATTTTCTTACCATGTTTTTCTTTTCTCTAATCATTTTTTATCCATGGCATCTACCCTCTTTTTTTTTCTCATTCTGGCCGAAACTCTATTCCTTTTTTTTAATGGCAGAAACTGTACCCCCTTTATTTTATAACTCAAGGCTCATTTTATTTTCATTCTTCCTCATAATTTTACCATGGTTTTTTGTTTGAATGCTTTCAAAAGTTGCCTTTTGCTTCAACTTCAACTCATCTTCAATTACTTGCTTAGGTGTCAATGGTGCAAGTGTGTAGGTTCTTCCATCCTTTTCCAAAGAATACCTGTTTTTAAATTCATCATGCTCGATTTTTTTTTATCAAATTGCCAAGGCTTTCCTAATAACAAGTTAGTAGCATGCATAGAAATAACATTACATAACACTTCATCTTTATACCTACCCACTAAAAAAAGGAATTAACACTTATTTATTCACCTTTAACTACACCACTATCATTCAACAATTAAAGCTGATAAGGTTTTTCATGCTTAATAGTATTGAGATTCAACTTCTTAACCATGATAATACTAGCAACATTAGTACAACTATCACTATCAATGATCATACAACATACTTTATTATTGAATAAGCATCTAGTATGGAAGATGTTCTCCCTCTGTTGCTCCACATCATCATCTTTAGCCTAACACAAGTAATGACCTTCTGACTACCAAAGCTTCTTTAACAAACTCCAAGTCACTAACATCCTCTAGTGGTGGCTTATCATCACAATTAGACTTCTCACTAGTAGATTCAACCAACCTATCATCTTTTATAACCATAACCCTCTTATTTGGACATTCTAATGCATAGTGTCCTAAACCACAACTAGTATCATGTTTTCACTGAGGTTGGGTTTTGGTTTTGACCTTACAATCATTGGCCAAAACTAGCTTTTTTTAGATGAAAGGTTTAACAACTTTCTGTCCAACCAACTGCTTCAATGGCATATTATGCTCTCTTTTGTAATTCAACTTCCAACTAAAAAAAGAACCCATAAAACCACCTGGGTGTGCACTACCTTTTCTTTTCATCTGTTTCTCTACTTTTATAGTCAAATACACAAACTCATCTAAATCTATTTAAGGTTGTAGCTCCACTATATTAGCTATGTCTTTATTCAATCCATTTAAGAACCTAGATATTGTAACTTCCTTCTTTTTAACTACATTAGCTCTAATCATAGCAACTTTTAAATCCTTTTGATACTCCTCAACACTCTTATGACCCTCAGTAATAGTCTGCATTTTATTAAATAATTCCCTATACTAATGCTTGGGAACATATCTTTCTTTCTCATAATTGCTTTCAACTCATCCCATATTCTTACAGGTCTTTCTCCATTCCTTCTTTTATCCTTCACTAATTTGTCCCACCAAACCATGGCATAATCAGTAAACTCCATAATAACTAATTTGATCTTCTTCTTTTCAGAATACCTACGGATATAAAAAATCATCTCCACCTCTCTCTCCCATTCCAAATAAGCTTCTGGATCTACTTTTCCTTGAAAGGCTAGAATTTTCATCTTAATACCACCCAAATTCCTATCTATATCACTATAGTGATTAGAACTACTCCTATGATCAAATTTCACCCTTGGCCGATTACACCCTCTCCTTGGCCGATCCTTATAAAGACTATCTTTGTGTACGAAACCTATTACCATGGATAAACTTATCATCTTTAGCCTTTTCATCAATTTTTTTAGCTATACTTTAACCAAGTGGTGATACAACTTTCTTTGAGCCTTCTTTAGTAAACTTACCCTTTTTACTAATGCTTCTAAATCCAATATAAACTCCAGTCTCAAATTTATCAAATTGACTCAAAATTTTCCCAAACACTATCCATGTATTATCACGATTCAGAGTTGAACTTAGATTTTTCAGGCTTTTCACCCTTCTTCTGGGCAACACTTTTAGCAGGCATTTTTTTTAACTTTCAAGAAACCGTTAGATGAAATAAAAATAATACCTCACTCACTCGTGTTTCACATAAATTTATAGGCTTTTCACTCTAATATATTCACTATGCCTTTTTCCACACAATTTTTCTTAGCTTCAGTTCTTAACGAAACTAACACTTATCAACCAAATTTTACACTGATCTTATAATATAATTATGAAAAGACTCAGGAATCAAGAAAATTACAAAACTAGCAAAAGAAAACTACGAAGATAAATTTACAAGTAGTAATGTAAATTCATGCTAATATAATGATGATTAGAAGACACAAATAAAAATCAAGAAACAACTAACACTAGCAAGAATTATTAAGAAAATAAAGATGAAATCAAGAAAAATAAAGAAATAACTAATCAACCCAATTTATTAAAGAAACTCAATCAAGAATGAATAAAGATTCAAGATTCAAGGTTTAACCAACTTGTCCAAGGATCAAAATTTAATGATGTATATTCAGGTAACCCTTGAAATTTCAAAACTTTTTTTCAATTTTTTATAGACTTTTGGAAAACTCAACAAATTTAATGGTATTGCAATATGCTTTTTTAAAGATATTGATTACATGAATCAATCAAGAAAATCAAGAACACACAATATTAGAGTATGCATTTGACAATTATCAAGAAACACAAGAAATAGTTTTTTTTAATCAATAAGCCGAAACTTTATGACAAGTAATCAAGAAAAAAAATAAAGACATGAATTAAAAGGGATATAACCTGAAATTATACCTTGCTCTGATACCAATTTATACAAACCCTAACATAATTTAATTAAATTTACGAGCCCAAGATCTTTTTAATTTAGGCTTAAGATTGAGAATTGAGATTGACACAATGGACTACACACCTTAAGATACCAAAAATATAATAATAACCCTCACACAACACCCTCACCTAGAGATAAGCACAAGAAGTATAAAATCAAAATAAAGATTGGTTAATTATTTGAAGAGTGTAGTTAAATTAAGAACCAAACAAGAAAAATCCCTATTCTCTATGCTTCAATATGCGACAATTAATGTGTATTCCAATACGAAAATCAAGTTTTACAAAAGAATATTTATACTCTTACAAATAAACCCCTAAGATAACTTAATGAGCTCACTTGATCTAATTTGAAATTAAACATAAAATAACCCAAAAACTAACTAAATAACATGGAAATAATAAAATAAACATTCTGAAATTTTATCCTATAGTGCCACCACTACTCTTTGAAGAATAGACTAGGAAATTTTCTTGTCCCAATAATCCTATTTTTGCCGCCACCTTTAGTGTCCAAGGTAGTGTAGGATTTTCCTTCCAATTAAATCCCATTGATAGATTGAACTCCTTGGTGGATTAGACTCCTTGATATATTATACTTTTTTTGCCCAAATAATTTATGATTTCCTTGTTGGATTAGAAAACATACAATACTTGACAAAACAAACACAATGATGCCGATTTACTCCTTGGCCTAAACCAATAGTCCTCAATCTTATCTTGAATATGAATTAAATTTATTAAGGCCTTTTCATCCTGGGTTGTTACACTTTTGTAGTCCACCTCAGTCCATATATCTTGCAAAAGCTCATTAAAGTCTTCCTTGAACTTCTTTGCCCTAGCCCTAGCCCTAGTGATTGGGTGTACTGGAACTATTAATGGATCCTTTAGTATGGGTTTGATCGCATCAGATGAACATGCGCATTTCATTCTACAAAAAAGCTAATTGGTCATTGCGGGAGCTACACGAGATCTAGGTGGCCCAATTGGATTTTCTAGGCTTTTCTGATTTTTTTATGCTCGAAGGTCGATTTCATACCCCTATACAAATATTTTGTTATTTATGTGTTTGATTTTGTGTATTTTGATATTTTTGTGTACGAATATGATTTGCATAAGTTGCATGAGTCCAAAATGTTTTAGTAACAAGTATTCTCATAAAAAAAAGCTTAAAAAAAGAGAAAAAAATAATGTACCACACATTATTGCCTTTGCAATTAACTACAAATTACATATCAATTTCTACCTCGAAAACATACACTTTCCATTAGCAATAATAATGATAAGGTACTATACAATTTAATTACCTTAAGGATATCTAAATAATTAAGAAGGCAAGGAAGTGCCAATCCATTATCTTAACTCTTGTTATCTAAGCTCTTAAGAAGTAGAGTTTTTTTTTTCCTGAATGTTTTTCGTACAACTCTTATCCAAACAACCATTATTACTCACACCATAATATAATTTGAATCACTAGCACATCCAGACTATACATTGCATAATCATTCAAAATAGTTCCAACTATTACTCACAAATTCATAACAATGCAGACAAGCATGTTACAATCTACCATCTATTAAGTGTCCATTTTATTCAAATTATTGTAACTATGTTGAGAAACATCAATCCTCAATTTAATTGCGCATATTTATTCTCGGAGAACCCTCCCTCAAATTCTTTTCTTTAAAGGTTTTCCTTTTAAATTTCTTCACCCTTACATAATATCACCTTTTCTTCCACCTATTCAATACATTTACTATAATTCATATTTGCAGGAATAAAGTTCTAACTTACGCTATGTTCTGCAAATCATTTCTTTT
>Ga0325403_1003919_pt1 | contig 13727 bp, 5 predicted proteins | sample PopdelMetagenome_19_FD_205665 | JGI IMG/M metagenome (GOLD analysis project Ga0325403, IMG submission 205665) | Populus deltoides microbial communities from Bellville, Georgia, United States - Xylem-PdKOR-R4 | ecosystem: Host-associated > Plants > Phyllosphere > Stem > Wood/Secondary xylem...
CCGCCCGTGTGGATCGAAATATATATATGAACCAAATAAATAGCTGCTGTTCATCAGCATTTAGCATTTCCAAGGTTGCAGTTTGACGAGCTACATACTTTACAAATAGATATTGTATTTTTGCTGCTACACTGCATTCCTAACCCAGTATGAAATCAAATAACTCTCCTATTAATTAATTTCTACAACAAGATTAATCAACAAACGAGAAATGCTAGAATTCCATACAAATTAATATGTTGAATAACAAGTGGTGATCCTGTATCCATAACATGGGATTTCAGTACCAAAATAATCGCAATCCTCTTGAGCGTTATTATTACATGGGTTGCCCTAGAGTTAGTAGAATGATGTAAAATGAAGTAACTGTTCATGTTGGTTATATCCTCGTATTTGAGAATGCTATCCTACCTTGACTACGTTCGAGGAACCTGTTCCAACTATTTTGAAAAATTCTAGATTAGCCGTGTGAAGACAAGGGACTCGTTTTTTTTTTTTAATTTGTTGAACAATTAAAGCATGCTGACAGGATCAAGGAAGGAGATTTTTCTTCGAGCCCATCATGCAAAAGTTCATAATAATAATGCTGATGATAATAATAAATAAATAAAAGCTTTAGGATAGCCCGATATAATATAGCAAAATCAGATCGCTGTTCATTATCTGTGTTTATCAGACCTTTTCTTCTCTTTATATATCTAAAGAGAATTTATACTATTAATTTCCATTTACTACAGGCAGAGAATTGTTCGTTACGAACTTATATTCTATAACATTTAATTGTCATGCACAAGTTTAGAGTGTTATTTTAATTTAAAATAATTCTCCTCGACACAAATCTGAACTCAATTCGTCACTCAATAGAAGTTGTTTTCATGATTCATAAAACAATTATTTAGGTCAGCATAATGAACAGGAAAACAATTATAAAATCTCAAATTAATTGATCCTCAAGGGTATAAAACACATAGCCCTGAGATCATGGGCCGTATCCTAGGCTTAAAAGAAGCCCTCCAACCTTTTTGTGATTTTCATGATGACATGAGATCCGTTTGCATGTGCCAGGAGGAGACATTGTTTTTGGTATAATCATTTTTTGAATTATTTGATAAAATATAATATCAACTATATTTTAAAATTTTATTTAAAAATTTAAGTTGTTATAGTATTAGTATTTGGTTGATTAAGTAATGGCGAGTTCGAGTCTTATCATCATTATTTATTTAATAAAAATTAATATTAATTTTAAATTTAAAAAATTTTCATTTAAATAAATATATTAAAAAATAATATAAATTATATTTTAAAATCTTATCTAATAATTTAAACTTTTAAAAATAAATTATTTTTTTCATATGTGAGTGGAACGTGGAGGCCTCAGGAGTTCTTTACAGCAAACAGGTAACGTGCTATCATAGTTTAGGCACTTTTTGTTGGCAACGTGCACGGACACAAAGTATCTTGTTTCTTAATGGGCCAGCTAGACTTGGGCCTAATCCTAGGCTATGGGTTCTGTCTCTTCTCGAAGACAATTACCTACGTATTGTTATGTGTTACCGTTAGTGCATCATAACAATTCTAATATAGCTTCAAGTAGTGCACATCGTCCCGTTTATGAATTATATTTTATTTTGGATTCGAGGAAACCTCACCCCTCGGAAAGCGCACTTTGTGGGTTCAGGTGAGAGAGTAAAACCTCGGTTGTTCCAGGCTCTTATAAGAGGTGCACACCCTGACTCGAACTCGAGACCTGCTGTGCAGATGTCAAACCCTTTGTCATCATGCTACGCCTCTTGAAGACTTTTTTTATATATATATCTTTGAAAAAACATTAATAAACATTAAAAGTAAAACTTCAGACACACATTTTTCTATTTTACAAATTTCACAAGATGGTAATAGGGCTTAAAGCCCAATATATTGAAACAATAAAAAAATCTCAAATAAAGCCCATCTAAGCTAGATTTGATAAGATCAAAGCCTCAGGACTTTGTACAGAAACACCAAAGCCTTTTATTGTAACAATTCATGATAGTTATAATTTTTTTTTAATTTTATCCTCAATTTTTTTTCAATTTAATGATTATTACTTTTTTATAATTTATTATAGAAAGATAAAATTCAATAAAAGAACACTAATATGTAAGACAGGAGAAATCATAAATTCGTTCACAAATTCACACAAAAAATTCTTTTTGAATCACATACTTTTTTTTCTTCTTCTATAGTCTTTTTAGTTTTTTTTTTTAGTTTTAATTTTGATTTTAATTTGTTTATTTTTCAAGTCTATAAGTTTGAGAGAGGAAAGACAAACTTGCTATAAAAAGATAAGTGAGAGTAAAAGTCATTGATTGAACGTATTCTAGCAATAAAAAAGTTGATTTTAAGTGCTAGCGAGTTTTATTTGACAACCTGAGTTTTATTGAAATGTTTTTAGACCTTTCTTTTGCTTGAAAATTATATCGGGATATAGAGAGATTAATTTGATTTGATTATGTTCTTGGAACAATTTAGAAGTGTTTTGATATAAAAAATTGATTTATTGATGTGATAAGGATGTTTACTTGGTATTTTTAGGTCAAAATAAGTTAAAAATAAATTTTTTTTTAAAAATCGTACCTTTTCAGTGGCCAATATTTTTATATCAAAATGAGTTAAAAATAGATTTTAGAAGAAAAAAATCTCAGCTTGATTTTCGACCACCTTTTCAGTGGCCAAATTCCGGGTAGGTAGATGATGATTTTTCTATCTTTTATTTTTTAGAAAATATTGGACACAACATGTCATATGCCCCTTAAAGATAAAAAAAAAGCCTAACTCATGGACCTAGCCTGGTAAACTCATGCGTGTCTGGCCTTCAATATATTGGATCTTGTGCTAGTTCCTAACTCCTTTGTATTTTTTTTGTTTTTTTATTTACATTTAAATGTACTATAAAAAATTAATATTATTTTTCAATTATTAGTTTCATATTTCTCAAATAATATTATAAGTTTTTAAGAAAATGTTAACCATATTATTCCAATTATTATGTGCCTTATATGGGAAAAAAAAAGCTCATGAAAACTCAATTAACATAAAATTTATGTTGTTTAAAAGTTTTAATATATTTTTGATATATTTATATCATATTTATCAATTTATTTTTTTGTCTTGAATCATATACAAAATACCGAGACCGAGTTTTAATTTGCTTAAAATTTACTTTTAAAACCATGTTGGATTTTTGATTAAAAAACGTACTTGCAATTTAAAAACATGTTTTAATAAAATCAAGCCTGGAATAATTATTTGATTATATAGAAGAAACGGTTTGAGACCAGCTATCCTTGAAACCTTGTCGTGGAACAAACTCATAATAGGAGAAAGGATATGCTTCGTTCATCGCAGGTAAATTATCCGGCAACATGTGCTAGGCCATAAACCCTTTAGACATGGCGACCATCACCATCATCACGGTTGATTGATAGAATTGGTGCGAGTTAGCGCATAATAATAGCTAGCTAGAAGACACAGTATCCGGTCCACAATCTGCTCGCGGGGGTTATAAATTAAGAAGACACATAATGGCCCTGCTTTTGATAATCTCTCTAATAGCTCACCTAAGGGAAGACCAAACTACCTGACAGTACTATCATGGCATAAAAGCACTCCTCTTCACTTGTATCCTGTACAGTGAACTTCTCGTGTGATTGTTTTGAAGCCATATATTATATATGTCTTATTGTTTCTGTATTTTGTGTATGCTTGTCCATTACCAGAGTTGAAGGCAAAGAAAATAAGTATGATTACTTTGGATTGCGATGAAGTACAAAAATTTTGGGATGAGTTATTGATCATGAAAATGACTGTTCTTGCTTCAAATGGCATGAAACGATTCAATTGACGGAAAATACAAGCTGTGCTAACCACAATGATCTATTTCCTGTGGTGGTGCATCACCTCATTGTTTGTCACTCACCAGGTTTATTGTTGAACGAATTCAAGTTACGTTCAGAAACTATTCGCAGGTTGTAGGATATGGAGCAGACTGACAGAAAAGTCTAATACAAGCGACAGCTCTGTCCAGAAGAAGAGTAGACCAGCAAAAGGATTCTTACAGATTATATATATTGCACACGCTTATTCTTGCCTTGCTCCGAGTGGAGTTCCCATCCGTAGCATATCTAGAAGGTTTTGCCTCTTGTAGGATATAAGAACTGCTTCAGTACCCTACCTGTCTCTTTCTAGCTAGAAACTCACTAAGATCTCTAAACCAGGCTGAAATGACGGATGCCATACAGGGGATTTGGCATGGATGAAGCTGATACAGAAGGCTAGTGTCTCCTATGTTATTACAAATCAAGACAGACATTTAAACATACAAAATCACTTATTTGTCTTCACATACAAATGGAAAGCTTTATTACAGTCTCATACTTAACAGCTATGATAAATGCATTTAATTTGCTCCGCATTACCCATCCAAACTCCAAGGTAGCTGATAAGCATACATAAGCATGGATGAAGTTACATTGGAAAGGAAAATTCAGTTCTTAAACATGCCCAGACAGGTCTCAGTTGCAAGCCCATGGTTCCAGAACTTTTGGTAGTACTCACTGTAAGCAAAGTTCCTATACAGAGCAGGGTGATCATCATCAATTAGCGATGGGGCTGGTCCAATAAATGCATCATGTGATGGGCAGTAGAATGTAGGGATAGAGATCCTCTCCTTGTCGCGGTCCACCACAGCCCGATGGAGCACACTCCTGTAACGATCATTGCTAATGACCTACAAAGACAGAAACTTAGAAGGATCATAAGCAACAGTTTACTGGTTAGCAAGGCAAAACAAGATAACTATCTAACAAATATTTTCCAAGTTTCTAGATTAACAAATACTCTATGATTTGATTCTGAAATGGCAGCCTAGCTCGCCTGCAAATGGTTTACCTTAACAGTTGACTGGGTTTGAATCAATGGCGGTCCAACTTTTTTTTGTTCGTGTCCTTTACAAACACAGATTTTTATATCAATTTACAAAGTAAATTTCTTTTTTGGATCATCCAAATTAATACACATTCTACGCACATCGACTTGATGGTGTTGTCTTCGTTGTTTTATAGTACAAAGATGCCATTACCTAGTCCGTCGTCCCTTGAAACCATGGAGTTGTTTTCATTTTTGGATGCTGTGTCCTCCACCGATTTCTTCTACTTTATCATCCTCTTTGGGTCAAAACGCATCCTCTAGGGACCCGTGTGAGGCTTGCCTTTGTTTCATTTTTTTCTCCAATACTTTTCCCTATTTTATTTTTTCCATCTGATTCAATTTATATATTTTTCTTCATTTTATTTTCTAAGAATTTGTTAAAATTATCTATATATGTTTCTCTTTCTTTTTCCAAGCGCTTTAAATCTTTCCCTTCCCTCTTGCATTTCTTACAAGACAGCAATGTCAAAATAGTTAGCGAGTATATTGTTTTTTATTTGAAAATACCTCTTCCCTTACTTGCCTTTTCTATATTTTATTTTTTATATTTTTTAAGAATGCACTTAATTAGAAAAATAATTTTCATAAATAATTTAATATTTTTTCCTTTTATGAATTAATCAAACACACGCACAATTTCTTGAAAAATTTAACAAACATATACCATAATATATATATATTACAAATCAACCGATCCAACAACCATTTTTTTTCATATTTATGTGAAATATTGTACTATTTTTTTCAAGTTGAGTTGGACGTGGGTATGTGCATACCTTTTATATTAATTAGATCTCGAGTCTTACTTTGTTGAAAGTGTGGTTACAGTTATTTTTTAATTTTTTTTTTATTCAGAAATATATTAAAATAAATTATTTATTTATTTTTTAAAAATTATTTTTAATATTAATGCATCAAAATAATATAAAAATATTAAAAATATATTAATTTAAAATAAAAAATAGAAAATATTTATAATTTTTAAAAAATATTTTTAAAATACAAAAACAAATAGTATTGAAATGTTAAACAGGAGAGATGGATGGGGATTTGGGAAATGGCTCGTGGGGTCGCCCAAACCGAGAGAAAAAAAGTTCATAGGACCAAAAGGTAATTGAACCATTCCTACTGCAGGTATGGATCATGGGCTGATCATCTAGAGTTGTGTGTGGAACAAGGAAAAGAAAAAAAAAATCCTATTTATGGGAGAAAGGCAAATCAGGCACTCCTAATCCTTTCCTTACCTGTATCTGATCCCCAATGTTGACAATAAACGTATATGGAATCGGGTTTATAGCAACCCATTTGTCATTTTGGAGCACCTGCAAGCCCGGCACGTCATCCTGCAGAAGTATGGTGATGGCATTAGGATCAGCATGGGCAGGCAATCCATACGTGAGCTCTGGTTGTGGACAGGGAGGATAGTAATTAACAGCCATATGTTGCCCATGCTTGCTGAATGCCTTACTGATGTAATCTGTTTCAAGACATAAGCTCTCTGATATTGCTTCAAGCAGTCTGAGTGATAATTCTCTAGCATTCCTGCAATACTCGGCAAAATCCTCTCTGCACACCACAAAGTTCTGTTAACCATGAAAGCAAAGACAGGAAAATCTCAAAATACATACAAAAATGCAATCAATTAGAGAGAACTTCGTTCTCCATATAGGTATGGGGTACGTGCCTGAAAGATGGAGGGTTGCTCGGCCATTCATGAATGAAGTCTTCCAGTGGGTAGCAGTGAAGTCTTAGGAAATCCCTCCAGCTGGATACAGTTTCAGTTCTCACATTGAAGCTAGTGGAGAGCCTTGTTGTCTTCGTTGGATCATCAGAGTAATTCTTCAGCCTCTCTCTCTCAGTTAGATGGAAAAATTCCTTGGAAACGCGTAGCGTGCCATCAATCACCTTGTTCGGAATTCCATGGTTTTTAACCTTCAGAAAATAAAAAATTTAAACGAAATGATCACCATAATATAATTTACAATGTCTTTTCAAATCTAAAACTAAATTTTCGAATGAAGCAAAAAGGCAAATATACGTGCCTGAAAGAAACCATGGGTTTGGCAAGCTTGGCCTATCTCTCCGACAATGCTAGAGCGGTGAGGACCTTCAAGGCCTTGGAGATCAATTAGAGGAATAGAACCATCCGAGGACAGAACTTCACTAAGTTTTGGTCGGGCAGATACAGGTCTGATGTAATTTGAGGGAACATAGCTTGCAATAGACACAAGATCAGATAAGAGTACTGGCTTTCCAGTAGCCATTGCAGTCACCTAATTGATCCTGCCTTCTGAAGATTTTCAGGCTGTGTGCTGGTACGTGAGGGGGGTGAGATAGGTCATATATACATAGACTGGGGCCTTTTTATTTATTTTTTTTTTTTTTGTAACAGGCCTGTAAACGTCAGTGTAACGTACAGTTCGTAGGAATCTCATCACCCCCTTGAATTCACGTGGGCCTCCTTTGTACTATGCATAGGATTTACTGATAGGCATAGGCATCAGTGAAGGAATCCGCCAGTTTTCTGCAAAAGTTAAAACTGCAAATTTGGTAGCGCTCAGGATTATCGATTATCCAAACTCGTAAGAGACTAAGACCTGCTTCTTATAATTAAAAAAAAAAAGGCTTCCGAGATCTAATAATTTTCATGTTTCAAATATTCACATTCTTTACAAAAAAGAAAAAAAGAATGTGTATTAATTATTTTTATTATGTTTTTTCCGGAGTTAAAGCGACTTACTTTCATGATATAGCAAATTTTAAAACTTATAAACAATAATTTCTATAATTTTTTTTAAAAGTTTCATTTTCTTCTTCTAATAAACATAAATAAAGAGTTTGGAAAGAAAAAAATAAAAAAAATTATTTTCTAATTGATTTTTATCAATATCAAACTGATATTTATAAAAAAAATAATACCCTTTAAAATCAATATATCTGTAAAAATTTAAAATCACATCTTTTTTACAGAATATCTATAAAACTTAAGTGTGTGTTTGAGTGGGAGGTGTGGTGTTTTTTTCGAAGATGGAACTATTTTAAAACATAAATCACACATTCTAAAAGCAAAACAAAACATGTTTTTCATTGAAAAAAAACCGCCACACCTCCCACCCAAATAGACTAATATATCTATAGAATTTAAAATGCAAATTTTTGATCAAATAAAAAAAAATTAACTTGACAATAGTTATCATGCATAATTAATTAATTAATTTTAAAAATTAATTAATTAAATTAAATTAAATTCAAAAGTAAAAAATATTTATTTTTTATAATGACAAGTGCATATTCATTATGAAAAATAATTTCACTCCATATCTTTTTATTTAATATCAAAATCTATTGATTTGATATCTTTCACTTTAGTACAATAAAAACATTTTTTTTTTATTTTCAATAGGGGATAGAATTATTTTTATTTCCTTATATTCAACCTACTATAACATTTTTTGTGTGTAAGAATAACATATCACAATCTATCATCACTCATCGTTGAATGTTTTGGCAAAATAAATTAAAAGATTTAGCCGTCTTTGGACGCTAGCCATCTTTCAGAGGAGGCAGTAAAATTGTTAGGCTATTGGCTTTGGACTTCACCTTTCTAACAAAAAAAGAGTCTGCTGCAGTTGCTGGCAACACAACATACAGGCAGGAAAGTTGGTCAACTGAGCTCAGTTGCGAGTTCGGGTTTTAATTGTTCCCGTCAGAAGTTGCATGCAGCTAGGAACTCCTTTTTCTTTCTTCCTCTTGAATTACGCAAATACGTTATATAACAAAACTCGAGATCTGTCGTCGATGCATGTATTTTTATGGACTTAAAAAGACACAACGAGCATGGTTTGATTAATTAATTTTATCAATTAGTGTTGGGTTTTAGCTTTCATGTATGCCAAATTGATATTTTCTTATTCATTCATCTTCACATCCTCGACTATCTACATCTATATTCTGGTTGGATCTGCAGAAGCTGGACAGAGCTACTAATCCAAAGATGGAGTGTGTCTAACTGGCTGGAAGATGCCTAATATATATTGGTTCTGTCAAACTTAATACAAATGGTGCGATGAGATTTTCCATGGAAAGACTTCAGGACTGCGCAAGATATTTCTCTTACAATATTGGTATTTGTTCGACTCCTAGAGCTGAATTATGAGGCATACTTATTGGTTCACACCTCACATGGGAGAAAGACTTCAGGACTGTTATGGTGGATTCAGATTCTGCAGTTGCAGTACTACATCTCATTCAAGGTACTCAAACCAATGATAATTCTAATATCCAAATCATCAACTCTATCCAAGAACTCCTTACACGACCATGACAGGTTTAAATTCATTATGTTTATAGGGAGGCTAGTCTCTGTACGAATTGGATGGAAAATCAGGCTTTCTCTCTTGAGTTAGGTGTTCACTCTTTGCTTCTTGCTTTTCTAGGTGTTTTATTGCTCTTCTGAAACACATGTATGGGACTGTGTTTCTTAAAATTATGTTCTTTGTAATTCTTTTATTTTAGGCTTTAAGCCATCCTTTCAATCCAAAAATAAAATCAAGAACAAAGAAAATTCAAGTGTTTCATATTTTAAACTTTGCAGGCTTGATCTTGTGCACAGAAAAGCAACTATCTCCCAATTGTTTTCGAAAAAAGAAACCCGAATTCATCTGTCTAGTTACACCATCGGCCCAGTTATTGGCCCAGCTCACAAAAGCAGGGCTGCCCTATTGCCTCCACCTTCTAGATTTTTTAACAAACACGCTACTTCCAGATTCACCAAGAAATAAGAAACGTTTAACGGGCAAGATGGTCACGAACTTCCATCCCCTTGATCACACCGTCCATTACCAAACTACCCCTATAGTCAAAGATAACGGCACTGGACGAACCTCACGAGCATTCACTGGAGTAGAAAACATGTGCCCTTCTCCGCTTTTTCTTCATAAACCGCCACGTAGCGGTATTATTCTCCACGCTGGCATAAAACTGTCCACTATTTCCAGTTTACCCTTACGTACATAAACGCTACCGTATAGAACCGATCCTTCGCAAAGAGCCACGTCACCAAAGGACCCCACAAGCAATATTGGCTTTTACGGACTTAACCTTGAGAGCTAGGAGTTTGTGGTGGAGATTTGAAGATGGAGTGAGGAGAGCCAAAATGGAGAAAAAGTGCGGGGGTGTGCTTTAGACTAATCCACCACTAAATAATTGCCACATGTTATTATCTCTCCCATCTCTCCCTCATAGTTCAGCCTTCAACTTCAATAGCAGCCTCAAATAATAAAAATTAATAAAAACAAAAATAAACCCACAAAAAATTATAGTGGCTGAGATTGTTCCTTGATGTAGTTTCTGGTGTTAAAGGTCTCACCGAAACTCGGAGTTCGCTTCTCTCTGCTTTTACTTCTTCTTCTTCTCCTTCTTCTCTTCAGTTCTCTCTCGACACCGAGTTCGCCTTTTCATTGCCCCCCTAATTTCCGATCCACCATTGCCTGAAACAGCGAGTTCTCCATTGAGCTCAGTGCGTGCATGATCGCGAACTCTATCAGTACTTCTACAGCTTTACTTCACCATGGCTTTCTCTCAAGGTACCTTCTCCCATATCTAGGTATTATTTCTTTTCACTTTCTGTTTGGTTGCCGAGAAAATGCAACCAGATTTTTTCCCTCAAAATTCACCCAGATTGTTAAATCAGTGTAAATTTTCGATATTTTACTTAAATTTTCCTCGGAATCAATTATTATGTACTGTTGAATTTATCGGAAGCTGTTTTTAGTTACTGATTTGGATTTCACTGTTTTTTTTTTTTTCTCTTGGGAAGGAATTGGAGTCTATGCGTTCGTTTTGGTGAGGATCCTGAATAAAGGAATTTTCTTTTAAGTTGTAGCGGAGAAGCGTGTCTCTCTCTATCTGTTCTGGTGGATTCTTTTATGTTCTTGAATGATTTATCATACATGCATTCTACGTTTATACTATTAGTAATATTAGAAGTATATTTATACATATACGTAGAAGTATAACTACATACATACGGATTAAACAGAGAGACGGATCTCTATCGATTGTTGTTTTTTGTGTCTGTGTGTTTGCAGTAGTATTGAATAATCTGATTTTGTGGAGTTGAAATAAAACGACGGCTTTATTTGTAGTATTGAGTGTTGCAAGAAATGAAAGGAGGTTTCTTTTTTATCCGTTGCTCGTTAGAGAGGATTTGAAGCAGCGTTGGCTGCCTAAGGTCCACTAATGGAAATATTCTCTTCTGGGGAAGACTTGGTTATTAAGGTAAAAAAAAATCTATAGATTATTATTAATCTTTAACATATTTCTTTCAAGTTGAAGTAGTATTAGTTTTAAGTGCTAATTTAATTTTATCTGAATTATTAAGTTGTGTTAATGATAGACAAGGAAACCATATACAATTACCAAGCAACGAGAAAGATGGACAGAGGAGGAGCATAGCAGGTTCCTAGAGGCCTTGAAGCTCTATGGACGAGCTTGGCAGCGAATTGAAGGTCTAATTTTCATATATCTTTTTTTTTTTAATTTTTATTGAAGTGGGCTGATTTATTGTAATTTATGGAGTGTTTGTAAAATTAAACTAGGGGAATGATATGGATATTCCTTATAGGAATGCATGAAATACTGTTCTTGTGTATTTTACTCTTAATTGGAGATCGGTCTCTTATCTCCGTGTTTTCATCGTGGTGGTGTGCAGAACATATTGGTACAAAGACTGTCGTTCAGATCAGAAGTCATGCACAGAAGTTCTTTTCAAAGGTCAGTATCCATCTGCCTCTATATCAGTTGTTTATTTTTCTGCTTCTATATTTTGTGATTTGGTGTATCATTGTTGATCCTTCAGTTGCATGCCTTTTTAATTGTAGAATATTTTCTATTTTAATATCATTTGCCTCAAGGTTATTTTGTCATCATATATGTAATTTGAATTTCTGGTCATTTATCTAGAAGCAAACTGTTTCTTGTGCTTGGGAGTGATTAGAGTGTATATGTTGCTCTCACACATGCTCATTGCACAACACCCTCACAGCTTATCGATTTTTTTTGTGAGATTGACTGCAGGAGACTATTTTCTTGGGACTTATTTGAACTTATAATTGACTACATCCATGCATAAGAGTTAATAATATTTAACTTGCCTTTTTTGAGGAACAGGAGAGATGGATATTGAGGTTTGTTTGTTACTTCCACCTTTTATCCTTCATCTTTCAGAACATCCTCCCATAAAATATTTCTCTCTATAGATGCTTGGTCATTAAGTAGTCAGGGAAAGTTAGAGAAAAGAATAGGGTGTTTGAAACACAGTTTTTTTTTTTCCTGAAATAGAACTAGTAGTTACACAATGTGCTTAGCAGCCCAAGGAAAATTGCCACTTAAGGTTTTTAAGCAGTTTACACACCAGCAGTCAATATCTTTGATTAAGTATCCATTAGTGAGATAACTACTGGGGAAATTTTGCTTTTTGTATATTGTTTTCCCTTTGACTGTCTCTGCAGTAATGTAGGTGGTACCTTTGTCTGTTACAATAGGCAAACTTCATATTCACCTTTTTAGGTAAGCTGAGATTTGGGAAACGTAATTTGACATATGCTGTGGAGAATATAGGTTCATGTCAGCCAACATTTTCTACTTTGGACAAATTCGGTACTATTCCAAAATCAAACCCATGATCATTATAGGTTTGAAATGGGCATGGAGATTTTTGTGCTGACAAAATCTGCTTCCAATAATACATGAGGGTTGGAAGTTTCATTTTGGGCTGTTTAGTATACCTGGACTGGAGTATCTGAAATTCCCTGATGCTTTCTTTCTATTATGACCACCTTCCACTTTTGAATGTCATCCAGATCACTGTACTAGCTTGTCAATGTAGCTACTTGGATTTGATCTTATATCATCAGGTGGAAGTTCATCGTAATCCACGATTCTGTTAATATTTTTGTGCTGACATATGGTGGTGCTGATGACTACTTAGTTTTCTTTTCTTACCACTTTTTAATAGGAATCTGTGTACTTTGTGCTGTTATGAAGATTATATCTGAACCATGTGTTGTTCTATACCAAGCCATTAAAACTTCATTCAACACCAATGTTTGATAGACATACACTACATCGAAAGGCACTAACTTCTAAGAAAGGGTCCTACTGGAGTTCAGAAGGATCTAGCATACTTTCATATGGTTATACTGTGTTTAGTCAGTTCCGTAGAATAATGAACAACACATTGGAGATTGATGATCATTTTGGCAGTGGCACTCGGGAAATCTGGATCTTTGATTAGTGACAACAGTGAACTTGCTAATCAATTGTGTTAACATTCATTCATGAAATAAAGTTATATGACTTTGTTCAAATAGCCACTTCAGTAGATCTTGGCTGTTTTTTGTAGCCCTTTTGTGGATTATGGCAGTAGAACCTGGGCTAGGAATATTTGAGAAAGTTAATGGGAGAGGGGCATGCTTGCTCTAGTAATCAACAGGCTTGTCCGGTCTTATTTGGACGGGTGACCCCAATTTTTGTTCAAAAAATTGCTTCTTCCCGTTTTCTGACTGTCATATCCACCCTTCTTCCTTGATGAGCAGAGTACCATGATGGTGTGAATGAAGTCCAGGATTTTTTTGTTATCAACCTTGGGTTGTTTTCCACAGGTAGATTTCCCTTCTTTTAAAAGACTAAAGGTAGCATTGATTTTTGCTAAAAAGAGTAAAATAACTAATTTCAAGATTTTAGTCAATATATTA
>Ga0325403_1003920_pt1 | contig 13725 bp, 14 predicted proteins | sample PopdelMetagenome_19_FD_205665 | JGI IMG/M metagenome (GOLD analysis project Ga0325403, IMG submission 205665) | Populus deltoides microbial communities from Bellville, Georgia, United States - Xylem-PdKOR-R4 | ecosystem: Host-associated > Plants > Phyllosphere > Stem > Wood/Secondary xylem...
GTTTTTCTGTCTGTCATGTGCCTTCAAATTCCCAAGAAACCACATAAGAGTTTGGTGTGTATTGTTGGTGCATTTTCCTCGTTCGCTTCAAAACTTTTCGCCAAGTTATTAACCAGGCAATTTTGGTAGATCAAGCAGCATGGCCAAACTGGTCACAACAGGATTGTTGATTTAAAATGTATTTAATTTTAAGCTTTTTTGTGCGAGTTCTGGGCTTTTAAATTTGCAAATTGATTACCTGATACTGAAATTGTTGCTCTTACAAGCTCTCTAAAAGATGTCAAACTCTACTGCTCTGTACCCTGGGAATTTAGGCCTTCGCTGTTACCCTTGAATCTGACTCGAATGCTTTGATGAAGGGATGCATTGCTTTGCCTCCTCTCCATCTAGCAAATATGGTGATTTTTGTATTTATATTGCATTCGATTCCATATCCTGCTCTTATGCTCTGCCAAGGCCGATCAAACAGCAGAGCATCAAAATTTGGTGACGGCTCAACCTTAAACTTGCCGAACTCAACACGTTTATAAACCATATAGCATTGCAAACAAAGCTGAGCGCGTTTCTACTACGATTATATAAATTGGTTTCAAATCTTGACACAGCACGGGTTCGTTGCACCATCATCATCCAAATTTACCATAACTTAAGCCTAAGATGCTTGCAAAATCATATACATCAAGAAGACAAAGTGAACAAAACCCTAATTAAGAGCTCGTTAACCTTACTCATTATCTTCCACAAATTTTCTCTTCATTCTTCAGTCTCCTTAATTTCAGGAGATAGTAATAGCAACTGTCTGTCTTGGGTGGTGGAGGATGCTTCTCAACAACCACAGGCAAACCCCAGTCTCACATTTAGCAGTAATGGCAGAAGACACAATGGCATTCTCGGGCAACCGGAACTTCCTCAGCAGCTTCTGAGGTGCCTTCCTTTCAAGCCTGATGTACTTGCAGCCTTCCTCATCACCATCTTCGCGTTTCCTCTTTCCTGCACTTTTAATCACCAGAGTATTCTCATCTTCAACAGTCACCTGTAGTCAATACAATTGGTTCAGCAACAATGATGTTTTTATTTAAAAAACTTGAGCACAAAACGGAACATTGGCTATTCGTACCAGGATATCAGACTTGGACAATCCAGGTTCATCCATGTAGAAATGTACTCTTTGGGAGTATCCAAAATGTCGACAGGAATATTATTGCTCTTGCTCATCTTCTCAACAAATTCTTCTAGTAGTAAGTTAATAAAGGGTGCTTGTTTCATGTGAAAGTTGGACGAGACAAAATGAGAGAAAGACGAAAGTTTACTGGCAGGAGGCTGACTTAAACTGTTTGGTTACTAAGAAAATAGTGGACTAAACATACATATGAAAACACATAAAAGCAGAGAGGAAAGTTGGAGAGCGAAGAGCATGGAAAAATCCGTGGTGGTTTCGAAAGTGTCTTCGCATCCATGTGACGCGGGACAATAAATAATAAAATTAAAGCAAGAACAGAAAAAAGTTTTAGAAAAGAAAGAAGTTGAAGAAGAGAAGAAAGGGGGTTGAAGATATGCAAAGTCTGCAAATTTTCATTAATCATCAAAACCGTCCTCAATATGACAGAAGAATATATAAATAGTAAACCCTAAATCATCCCGTTATTGGGCTCGGCCCATTAAATCAAGCTGTTTAACATAAATAATAAAATAACAATGAGCAGGCCCAAATGGGCTAAATAAATAAAATAACAATGAAATATGCCTAAATGGGCTTAGTCTCCTAACCAAAGCGTGACAGGTTGGGCCATCCTATGTCGTCTCCATCCATATACCCATGTAGTTTGTGGTGTGGGTCTGGTGTCCCCACCAACTCTCCCGGGGTTAGAGAAACTCGACCCCATCGAGTGTAGTACTGGCCGACTCTGATAGTACTCCCAAAGATCTGGGTCAAGCTGTTGCAAAGTATCTCTAGTAATCCAAGTGCAATCTGAGTCAGGTCGACCCACTCAGCGAACTAGAAACTGTTGAACCTCACCATTCTTGTTAAAAACAACTTGTTCATCCAGAATAACATCAATATTATCCTTTTATGCTGATGTCAAGGTGAAAGGGATAGAGGTTTCAATAGGATCATCAAAAGGGGAGTTAAGTGGTATCTCAAATGGATCATCTGGAATAGAAAGTGGTTTGTGGTATGCAACTAGATCCTCAATATTAAATGTAGAGCTAATGCCAAAATCATGTGGTAAATCAAGAACATAAGCATTTGGACCAACCTGTTGTAGCATTTTGAAAGGCCTGACACTATGTGTATGTAATTTTCGATTAGCTCCCGAAGGAAACTGCTCGGGTCTAATCCGTATCATAACATAGTCTCCCACATTGAACTCATTATGTCGTCTATGTAAATTAGCTTGAAGTTTCTATTGCGCATTACTTGCTTGAATGTGTTTAGTGATCTCAATATGCAAATCCTGAATCCTACGTGCAAAAGACTCGGCTGACTCAGACACTCTAGCATGAAGAGACATGGGAAGAAGGTCTAAAGGTTTCCTAGGCTTGTAACCATGTACAACTTGAAAGGGACTTATGCCTATTGACCTCTTGATAGAGCTATTATAAGCAAATTGGGCCGTAGGAAGAATCAGATCCCAATTCCAATTATGATCACTCATTAGACACCTTAAAAGGTTGCCCAAACTCCTGTTAACCACCTCAGTTTGACCATCAGTTTGGGGGTGGTAAGTAGTAGAAAACTTCAATTTGGTTCGCACCATATGCCAAAGGGTTTTCCAGAAATAACTTGTGAATCTAACATCATTATCCGAAACTATGGTTTGGGGAAGACCATACAACTTGACAATCTCGTTAAAATAGAGTTTTGCAACTTTGGAAGCATCTGTGGTCTTAGTACAAGGAATAAAATAGGCCATCTTAGAGAAGCGGTCGACAACCATAAAAATAGAATCATGTTTCTTTGCAGTACGTGGAAGCCCAAGTACAAAATCCATGCTCACATCTTGCAAGGGCAAGTAGGAACGGGCAATGAGGTGTAAAGACCGGTATTTTGTTTTCTATGCTTAGCTAGTTGGCAAGTTCGACATTGACCTACCAATTTAGCGACATCTTTTTTCAAACTAGACCAAAAAAATTGGCGTTCCACTTCTTCGATGGTTTTATTCTTTCCAAAATATCCTGAGAGACCTCTAACATGAATCTTCCATATCAAAAAATCACGCACGGATGTTTTCGGGATACAAAGCTTATTATCCCGAAATAAGTATCCATCTTGGAGGTGATAACCATTTATAACACGATGATTCTCATCTTTCAATGTCAAGTATATTTCTCTAATTTCTGAGCAAGATTCATACTCCTCTTTGAGTCTCTCAAATCCTGTGACTTCAACACTCATTACAGATAACAGCGTTACCCGACGACTCAAAGTATCTGCAGCCTTATTCTCTATTCCAGATTTATGTTTCAAAACAAATGAGTATGCTTGCAAATATTCAACCCAATGACCATGCCTATGATTAAGCTTCTTTTAGGAGTTAAGATAGCGGAGGGCCTCATGGTCAGAGTAAAGAAAAAACTCCTGTGGTAGCAAGTAATGACGCCAATAACGCAAGGCCTGAACCATTGCATAAAACTCCTTATCATAAGTTGAGTACTTTTGTTTTGCCTCATTAAGTTTCTCATTAAAGTAGGCTACAGGGTGACGTTTCTGACTAAGTACTCCACCTATATCAACTCCTAAAGCATCACATTCTACTTCAAACACTTTAGTAAAATCAGGTAGCCGCATTACTGAGGCCTCCGTCATTTTCTTCTTAACCTCCTCAAATGCCCTATTAGCTCCTTTACTCCACTTAAACTCACCTTGTTTCAAACAATCTATAATAGGCGACATGATGGTGCTAAATCCATTAATAAAACGACGATAGAAAGTCGCAAGCCCATGAAAACTACGAACCTCATGAATAGTCTTAGGTTCAGGCCAATCTACTATCGCTTGGACTTTCTGGGGGTCAGCAGAGACTCCTTTCTATGACACTATAAACCCTAAAAAGACCACTTGATCTGTAAAGAAGGAACACTTTTTGACATTTGCAAACAAACTTGCCTTTTTTAGGGTGGTACAAACTTGGATAAGATGATCGAAATGTTCTTCCTTGGTTTTGCTATAAATAAGAATATCATCAAAGTATACCACCAAGAACTTTCCCATAAATGGCTGAAGCACTTGTGTCATTACTCTCATAAAAGTGCTTGGTGCATTGGAAAGGCCAAAAGGCATGACTAACCATTCATATAAACCATATTTAGTCTTAAATGTCGTTTTCCATTCATCGCCCGGATGGATCTTAATATGATAATACCCACTCTTCAAGTCAATCTTAGAGAAGATCTGGGCTTCTGCCATCATATCTAGCATGCCATCCAATTGAGGAATTGGAAAACGATGCTTGATTGTAATCCTATTGATGGCTCGATTATCAACACACATTCTCCATGATCCATCTTTCTTGGGTGTTAACAGTGCAGGTACTGCACAAGGGCTCAAACTCTCTTGTATAAATCCTTTTTGTAACAACTCACATACATGCCTTTGCAATTTAGCATGTTCACTCGGGTTCATCCTATAGTGAGGCAAGTTTGGTAATGTAGCCCCAGGGACAAAATCTATGGCGTGTTGAACATCACGCATAGGGGGTAAAACATCAGGTAGTTCAGAAGGGAAAACATCTAGAAATTCTTTCAACACTTCTCTTACCTCTTCGGGTGGCTCCTCTAAAAAGTCTTCTACAATCTCTTTAGCCACTACAGCAAACATAACAGACTCCTCACAAATCTCCTTATCAAACTCCCTAGGACTTATTATGTTAAGCCCTCCTTCTTTCACTTTATTATTCTTCTGACTATTATCCTTAGACCTTGGAGGTAATCCAATAAGTTGGATTTTTTTACCTTGAAAAGTGAATGAACAAGAATTTGATCGTCCAAAAATTGTAACGTCCAAATCATATAACCAAGGCCTACCTAAAATGACGTGCCCTACATCCATGGGAATGACATCACACCAAATTTTATCATGATAGTTAAAAATCTTAATGGGAAAAAGACATCTCTCTTTGACCGCTATAGCTGTATCATTAACCCAAGACACACTATAGGGTTTAGGGTGTGGAACGGACTTTAAGCCTAAGCGGGATATACTACCCGAGAAAACTGCACTGATACAACTACCACTGTCTATGATGATCTTACACCCTTTATCTCCACATTTAATGTAAGTGTAAAAAATAACAGTCCTTCTCCAATACTCAGTTCCTTTAGGTTATGTTAAAGCACATCTAACCACACCTAACCTGGTTGTCTTGACTTGAGTGGATATAGACCTAACACATCCTAGCAAGTTAGACTCGTCATCCTTATCATTTAGATCTTGAAAATCATCGGGATTGGGTTCATATACCTTATCATCACAATTATCTTCTTCACCCATATCCTCTTGCCCCTTGATGAACAAAGTCTTATTAGGGCAGCTAGAGGAAATATGACCAAAACCCTGACACTTAAAACATTGAATTCTTGAAGTTTTAGGTGCTTCATGAAAAATACCCTTACCCTTGTCTTCTCTAGGTATTTGAGAAATCAAAGGATTGAGTTTACGAGGTAGGGCACCTAATATGGAGTGCTTACTACCAGGTTGAAATCTAGAAGGGGTATTACGAGTGTCCTGACGTCTTGTCCACTTGCTTTTTATGACCAAGTCATAATTTTATACCAAGGTATAAGCTTCATCAAGGGTGGAAACACCCCTAAGCACAACCTCTCTTCTAAGGTCATCGTTTATGCCCTTTTGAAATCTACTTAGAGTTATCACTTCATCCTCCCTAACTGCACACCTCATCCTATACTCATCAAATTGTGCCACATATTCATTGGCAGACTTGCCTCCTTGCCTCAAGTTATTCCACTGGTCCAAAAGATTTCCTTTATAAGAACGAGACAAGTACTTTTCTTCTAACTTAGTCTTCATTTCAACCCAGTCAGTAATAGGGGGCTGACCTTTCCTAATCAAAGACTCTTCTACACTTTTCCAATAGAGCTGAGCGGTTCCACTAAGTTTCATCTTTGCAAATCTTACCCTTCTATTCTCAGATAGATTATACCAGCCAAAGAATTGATCCATGTCACGGATCCATTTATCAAAAATCCACGGGTCAAGTTGACCCTCAAAAGTTGGGGTTTCTACCTTGATATGCCTCATGACTCGCTCGTCAGGGTCATCATAGTCGTGATGGCCCTGATTGCGGTTGTATTGACGGTTCCTAGGATGAACTGGTCTTTGACGGTAATCATTGGAACGCTCACTATCGTGAGGGTCATCAAAGTCATTGTGACCCTGGTGTTGGTTATGGTGGTGGTTTCTATGAGGAACTGGTCTTTGAGGATTCCTATGGTTGTCATTAGAATGCTCACTCTCACTAGACTGTCTTATTTGCAAAGTTTCTATGGACTCCATCCTCCCAGAAAGGTTGTTCATTTGATTGGACATGTTGCTCATTTTCGTTCGCATAAGTTGTAATTGTTCTTGAATATCTCTAAGAACATTACTAGAGTTCGGGTCCATGGTAGCTATGACTTCTAGATTGTGTACTAGACGACCACTACGTAAATGCATGTAAAAACTAATCCTGAGACTAAGATCACAAAATAACACTTGCAAGTAAAATGCAAAATAAAATTATAGCTAATAAAATAAAGAAAATAATTTTTTTTATTTAATTTTTTTTATTATTATTATCTTGGAGACTAAGTAATGATAGATTAAACTAGAAAAATACGCAAGCAAGCAATGTAAGTCCTCTAAATGCACACAAGTAATCCAAACACAATGTTTCAGTTTTCCCACTAATTTAACCAAGCTCCACAATTAATTAAGAGGATCAGATCTTCAATGCTAAACAAGCTCAAAATTAAGGTAATTCAATGTCAAGGCGGGCTATGTAATTTAGCTATGGGCATGCACAAAAAAAAATAATATTAATGCTAAATCTTGGTTAACAAGTGTAAAAACATACCAGGAATGATGATTTTCAATGGAAAAAATTCTGACCGTATGATGTGGCAGTGAAGGATTATGTGGCAGCTGACATGACAGGATATGTTGATGAGACAGATGATGTGGCGGGGCATGCTGACGTGGCAAGAACTGATGACGTGCCAGATGACACGGAGGCTCTGACGTGGTGCTGACGTGGCTAGGTTAATTATTTTATCAGCTTTTGTTTTCTTGCTTCCCTAGCTTCTGTGAGTTGACGCCGCTGTCGGCGATGGCGCACGAAGCGGGGCTTCGTGATTTTACTTGGGCTCGACGGTGCGAGGGAAGAGGCGGTAGTGTCTGTGGTATCACTGCTGGACGGGGGCCTGTTGATCCGTTGTCCCTGCTGAAGGTGAAGGCACTGTGGATGGTGGCGTTGCGGCTGGTGCTGCTGCTGGGTTGCGGCTGATGGCGCTGATGGTTAGCAAGTTTGGAACCGAAGACAAAGAGTTGTTGTGACTGCGGCGCTTACTGGTGGTGCGAGATGGTGGTTGGATGGCAGACCTGTCGATGGCGTGGAGAGCGGCCTACTGTAGGGGTGATGTGATATGTCGCCGTGGATGTTGTAGAGAGCCGTCGTGGGTTTCTTTGGTTGTTGTTGGGGACGCCTGATCTGCCCTCTGGCGAAGGTGGCGTGCTGTACGGCGGCGGCTTGCTGGTGGAGAAGATGAACAATGTAGATCTTGTTTTTTTTTTTTCAGAACAGTAGGATTTTTTTTAGATCAAACTGGATCTAGGGTTTAGCATAGACATGTAGATCGTTTAATTGTAAGAACAATTAAAACCCTGGCTCTGATAGCAAAATTGACGCGGGACAATAAATAATAAAATTAAAGCAAGAACAGAAAGAAGTTTTAGAAAAGAAAGAAGCTGAAGAAGAGAAGAAAGGGGATTGAAGATATGCAAAGTCTGCAAATTTTCATTAATCATCAAAACCGTCCTCAATATGACAGAAGAACATATAAATAGTAAATCCTAAATCATCCCGCTATTGAGCTCGGCCTATTAAATCAAGCTGTTTAACATAAATAATAAAATAACAATAAGCAAGTTCAAATGGACTAAATAAATAAAATAACAATGAAATATGCCCCAATGAGCTTAGTCTCCTAATCAAAGGGTGACAGGCTAGACCATCCTATATCATCTCCATCTATATACTTGTGTAGTTTATGGTGTGGGTCTGGTGTCCCCACCACCATGCGATACGAGTGTCACTTGTCTATCGATAATATTTGTTACCTGACCTGCTTTGTGAGGAACGTAATTTTTAATTTGCGCATCATCTGGCTGTGATGGCTAAATTTATTATCTCAACGTTCTTACAGATCATTTCTCAAAATCCCTTCCTTAATTTGTACGATGTACCCCAAAACTTTACAATTTTTACTTTTTACGTTATTGAATTTTCATAATTAACAACTTTAAATTTTAATATATATATATAAATAATATTTTTCTCATTACATTACAATAGATTAATCTTTGTTAGAAAAGCATATTTAATTTTGATTTTTTTTCTTATGCAACTGCAGTCAATTAAAGATGTTTGAGAGTGTGATAACAGTTGCTTTTCACTCAAAAATGCATTAAAATAAAGTTTTTTTATTTTTTAAAAATTATTTTTGACATCAACACATCAAAAAAATCTGAAAACACCAAAAAATATTAATTTAAAGCAAAGAAAAACAATTATAAATTTTTAAATTTTTTCAAAAATATTTTTGAAACGCAAAAACAAACGATATTCCAACAATATGATATAAAATTAATCAAACACTGAAACATTGTTTTGACACCTGGAGAACTCCATAACAAGTAAATCAAAACAATTCATTAATACGGTATAAAAACAAAAAGTTCAATTATCAAAATAAAAAATACTTAAAGTGTGTGTGTGTGTGTAATACTATCTCAATCAACAATAAGTATGGCTTGCAATACCATTCCTGTGAATGTAATTGTAATTGAAATGTGATTCCATGTAATTGTAATTATGCAGTCTTGATTATATATTGCACAGTCCTGTCTGGGCATGGCGTCTTGGGTTTGGCTTGTTATGCATTTTTTCTTTTCCTTTTTCTTCCGAATTTTATCTATCTCCGGCTATTTTCACAATATTAACGGCAGATCACATGGAAACCACAACCTGGACCAGATTCGATCTCGTGGTTCCCCACAGCACAATATCTGTGTTCCTCAGTATATGCAACATTGGAATCGTCGACATGCAGCTGTGTGTTTGATCTCATGTCTGCTTTAAAGCTCTCAAACAGCATATATGATCATATGCTCTTCTTTCTTTCTTATGAACGTGCTCCTAGTTAATGATCTTGTTAAGCATGATCTGACAATGATTAGGAGCTCATCATATCTTGCATTGCACATGGTATAACCCCCGATATCTACATTAATCTTTTTTTTTTAATTATCAGAATAAAATAATTTTTCTATTTTATATATCGAAAAATAATAATTACCCCACAAAAATTGTAAAATCTCGAAGTTAAAAATTGATCGTGGGACATCCTTAATCATATCTTACGGCAAGTCCTAATCACTTGTGCTAATTATTAGAAATTAAACGAGTTAAGGATGCTTTAGTTAATTAGTGATAACATACACTACAAGATTTAACAGTTTTACCGACGGAATTTTTTTGTCGGCGTAAGACACATATTCTGTCGATAATTAATTTACCGACGGAAATGCTCCATCGATAAATCGTTCATCGGTAATTTTTTATCCGTCGGTAAATCTGTCGGAAATAAAAAAATAAAATTACCCATTTCATTTCATCGGTATATCCCTCGGTAATAATTTTTTTATTACCAACGGATTTACCGATGGAAATTCCATCGGCAATTCCGTCAGTAATTATTTAAAAATATTTTTAAAAAATTCATTTTATAAAATTATAAAATAATAAAATTAACATAAATCAACACTGTATAATATATACTCAAAATGCTTGAAAAAAAAAAGAAAATCAAGTCAAATAAATTTGCAACAAATAAATAAAATGAAAAAATAAATTCAACTAAAAAAATTCATATGAAAAAAATGGAGTTGTAATTGCTAAAAATTTAAAAATCCTATAAATAAATCAACTAAAAATTGATCTCATGTGAAAAAACAATTCTCACAACAACATTTATACAATTATTAAGAACAAAACAATTAAAAATATAGTGAAAAAAATCATGAAAAAAGAAGAAAAATCTTACCTTAATGTAGTTGCAAGTGAAGCTAAGGAGAGAAATTTTTTTTCGTAAAGCATATTAATTAAAAAAAATAAGAGGATAAAAGAAGAAAGAAGAAGAAGACATACCCGAGCATGAAGGAAAAGAGAAGGAGATGAGGAGAGAAAAGAAGAGAAAGAAATAGATATTGATGTTTTTTACATATAGTGAAGAAGAAGAAGTAGAAGTAGAATAAGAAATAAGTCTGTCTCTTGTGAAATAAAGGGACCCAGGCTTTTTTATGGGGGCGCGTTAGCGACGGATTTACCGACGGATAATTGAATATTAATATTTTTAATTATTTCATAGGTAATTCCGTCGGTAATATTTAATTTAAATTTTCAATTTCGTAAAAAGTTTTCAGAAACCGCCAACAATTACAGACGATTTTTCAGTCCGTCGGTGATTCCGTCTGTAATATTTAAATAAAAATTTTAAATCAATTGAATTTTTTCAGAAAACCGCCAAATAACACCGACGACTTTTCATTCCGTCGGTGATTTTGTCCGTAAAGAACAACAATTAACAGTGCAATTGGAAAGTGAACAGTTCTGTAGCTCTCTAGAAAATACCGACGGATTTTTTCCGTCGGTGATTCCCTTTGTAATTGACATGATGAACAGTGTAAACAAGTTTACCGACAGATTTACTGACGGACTTTACCGGCGGAATTTATTTTGTCGGTAATTCCGTTGGTAAATCCTGACACGTTATCATTTTTTTTGCTTTGTTTTAATTTTTTTTTTCACCGTAATTTCCTCGGTATATACCGAGGGAATATTTCCGTCGATAAAATCTCTCGAAAATTTACCGACAAAAATATTCCCTCGATATTTCTGTTTGTATCTATCGGTTTTTTAGTAATGAAATAGATCAAACTCTTCACGTTAGGGATCGTAACATGATGGATTAAACTAGTTAAATTCAACCTTTTGTTTTCAAAAAATAGAAAAAAAAATTGAATTATGTGGTAAGAAAGAGACACAAAAAGATATATATATATATATATATATATATATATATATATATATATATATATATATATATATATATATCTTTTTGTTGGGACATTAGCTCCTCAGTGTACTAGTACACAGGTCCCATTTAATTATCACAATAAATCCAACAAAAAAACCAATTGGCTGTAGAAATAGAAATCTAAAGCCGGAGGGGTTATTTTGTTTAGAAATATATTAAAGTAATATTTTTATATATTTTAAAATTTATTTTAATATCAGTATATAAAAATAATAAATTTAAAATTTAAAATATAAAAAATAAATTTTAAAAAATCATATTAAACTATAATACCAAACACCCCATGCTTTGAGAGCTGTCTAGGTGTTCAGAAGCATAGTAAACTGGTACAGACACAAGTTGACGTACCATTGATTGGGCCACCAGTCGTAACGATAGCACCTCTGCAGTAATCATGAACCTAGACCTGGTTAATCCCTGAGGTCCCTTGGATCATCAGAAATCGAAGCTTCATTTCTGTTTTCATTAAATTCTTTTTACTGATCATTCAATGGCACGTAGTATTTACTCATAATTTACTGATAAATTCATCGACGCTACGGTTTGAAAGTATGTTTGTTTGTCTTTTTTTTAAAAAATAAGTTTTTTTTGTTTTAAATTTTTTATTATTTCCAGATAGTTTTGATATGGTCATGTAAAAAATAAATTAAAAAAAATTATTTCAATATATTTTCAAGTGAAAAACAATCACTAACACAATATCAAATGAGCTCTTAACCATTAACTAGTTCGATGCTCACATTATCTTATAGGCCGAGTTATTTTTTTTAACATGAAAAAAAAGGTATTTAGACAATATCAATATTTTTAAAGAAGTAAAAAAGATATAAGAAACACTTCATTCACTTAACTCAGTCTAATAAAGTCGGTTAATTTAATAACATGATTAAAAAAAGCATCAACAGTAAACAAAACAAAAAAATACAATAATTAACTATAAAAAATAAATTGACAATATTATACTAGGGAGGAGAAGGAAGAAAAGCTTGTTAGATGTTCATTATCGCTCTACTGTTGACACTACCCCGACCATAAAAGGGTCACCATGACAGTTCTAACACTACAATGAAAGATTGCATGACGACACCAAAAGAAGTTGCATACACAATTAGAGCAATGACCTGAAAAATAAATAATGCAAAATTTCATAAAGAGAAAAATAAAAAAGATTCGAGATAACCCGAGTTATTTTTAAAATTAGTGGAAAATTCTATAGAAAGAAAAGAAAATAAAATAAATGTTGAAAGATGAAACTAAAAAAAACATGAGTTTAAAAAAAGAAAAAAGAACCAATCAACCCTGGATGAATCTCTTAAACCTGGGTTAATATCCCAACTCGTAATCCGTGAAATTCTATACCTGAGTTTAACCAAGAAGCTTATTTCCTAATAAATTTAATGTTGAAGAATAAAATAAAATATTTAAATATAAAAAAATTGCCAAAGTAATATAAATAACAGTAAAAAAAATAAGAATCAAATTTGACATAAAAATAAAATAAAAAAAATATTGAATGGTGAAATTGAAAAATAAATTCAATTAAGAAAAGGATTCAAAAGAAAAAAATAACAATAAAAAAATGAAGACCAAATTCAATAAATGAAAAAAATTGAAGGGGGATGAAATTAAAAAAAATCATTTCAAAGAGAACAAATAGTAATAAAAAAAACATGAAGTAAATCTGAAAGAAAATACAAATTGAAGGGCTGCTTTTAAAATGTGGAGGTTCAGGCGTGAAAATCGAGGAAAAAAAAAAGAAAGAAAAAATTGCTAACACCAAGCTAAAGGTTGGTACGCCACAAGTGCCACCCAGAAATGAAGGGGTTGTTGAGAAGTTTCAAACACCACCCTAAAAACTACCATTTGACCACCGCACCACCGTTTATGCATTGCTTGAATGGAAAGGCTTAAATTGATATGTTGACACTCGCAAATACATGCTTCATTTATTTTTTTTTTAATAATATTTATATTTGTTCAATTATAAAAGTATCATTCAATTCAATAATAACAAATTTTTTTTTCTCGCTTTCAATGTTAAGTTTATAATTTACTTTGCAAGAATTTTTGAAAAGATTCATCTATCCCAACAGTCAAGATAAATGGTATTGTTATGGTGAGAAATAGAGAAAAATAATCATTTTACTATTATAATTCCCAATATAAATATTACTATCACAAAATCAGAAGTCGGCAATCAAAATATATAACCAAGACAAAGATTAAGACAAGAACTTCATTAATCAGTTGAAATTATCAAGTGCCAAACAATTAGGCATGAATTTCATTTTAAATCCTGTTCTGATGGGAACCAGTTGGTGTTAAGAACAGAACCAGTTGGTGTTACAGATG
>Ga0325403_1003923_pt1 | contig 13722 bp, 5 predicted proteins | sample PopdelMetagenome_19_FD_205665 | JGI IMG/M metagenome (GOLD analysis project Ga0325403, IMG submission 205665) | Populus deltoides microbial communities from Bellville, Georgia, United States - Xylem-PdKOR-R4 | ecosystem: Host-associated > Plants > Phyllosphere > Stem > Wood/Secondary xylem...
AGAGGACCAAGATCACCTATATACGCGCACACACCCCGAGGGGGTATATGGTATCGAGCATAGATATAAATGAGAAGAGACAAGATGATTGTATGGATGACGAAACGGGGGCCAAAGGTGACTGCATGTATATAGTCCTTGTGAAAACGACATGGACGTGTCCTATGATTCGGCCTTGCCCTTATATTGGTACTACCACCTCATGGCAAGAGCAAAACAAAACGCAAACGGCTCTCTCCTTCTCATCTAGGACCTACCCTTTGCTTTGTGGCCCGCGGAGAAAAATAGTGGAAGAAAAGTATTTTCCACATTATTTCAACCATGATAGCAGCATCTCTAACAATATCAGTATATGGATACCCCCCATAGAGTAAATTTAATTTTTTTTTAAGATTTTTAAAAATCTCGTTAAACAGGTTTAGAATTGTTTAGAATTTATATGAAAATTACTTGAAAATTAGATTTTTTTTTGGCTTTAAAAATTTATTTTTAGACTGAGTTATCGCAAACCACAAATCATCCAAATATCCGGTCTTTAATGATAATTTAAACGAACCACCTATGAGAAATCTCTTAAAACCTTATAGGAGAAATATATTGTATACATTAGAGTGCTAGCTCTTTTCTTGTGTTTTAGGTGTTTACACATTGTACTTTTCTCTTAGAAATAAGAGGCATAATGTTTTATTTACAAGGAAATCTAAAAACACTATAAATGACAAAATATCACATATATTATTTTAGGATAATTTTATAAATTTATTCAAATTTTTAGGTCTAAAATTGTAATCTCATGTATTAATTAGATTTTAGTCTTTAATTTCTAAAATTAATTTACAATCAAGTCACACTTTGATTAATTATCCCATTTTTATTTATAATCAATGGTTCTTATATATGTGACTCATTAGGTTCTCTAATAAGTTGATCCAAATATAAATCATAATCCTAAATAAAATAAGATTAAATAAATTAAATAATTTTATTTATTATTATTTCAATAATTGACTGATTTATATTTAACAATCAAGTACAATTTCTAGTAATTAATCTATCATGATTTGCCAATAACTAGTTTTCCAATATAATTATTATCTATAATATTTCAATTTATAGCATCTATTTTGATAAATTCTTGTCTATTTTGAAGATCAAATACGTATATTTGCTTAACCATCCAATTTATATATTATTTTATTAATAATAAATATATTCTATATAAATAAAATCAATACTGCGTGGCAACAATTGCAATCATTTCATTCTGGTTTCAAATATTTGTCACCAGCAAAAAAAAAAAAAAAAAGCTTTAGACTGACGATCCAATGAGCACATGGGCAACCTTAATTATATACAAGAAACAAAGATTTTTATATACGAGAAACAAAGACAAGGATATCTTGAACTGGCCACCGTTACAATATCGAAAGGTTGACTTGGACACTTGAAAATATCTCTTGGGGGATTCGGATCCACAGCCTCCTGCTCCTTAGGAGTGAGGTTCTTACCACTTGGCCTCGAAGGGCCTTGGTCGAAATTTAACATATATGTTTTCATGATTTTGTAATTTAGTCCTTGTTGTTTTGAAAATCATAGATTAATCATTTTGCCAAAGTTGACTGTAATTTTTTTTTAAAAAAAATTATATATTATCCTTTTTAAATGCAACTTTAATTTTATCTACAGTAGGCGAGATGGTTGGAAGAACCAACAGAAGGACTAAATTACAAGAGAATATAAAAACCTAGGACCTTATATTTGGTTTTTGAAAACAAAGGAGTAACTAATTATATTACTAAGAACTCATGGATTAAATAATAATTTACTTTTTAAATATAGTTTTGGTTTTTTGAAAATATCGATAAAAAATGTTATATGGCATTGTATAAAAAAAATTGAGTTATAATTTAAATAGTTGTTATAAGGTAATTTTTTGTTGTACGGTTTCTTTATATGTTGACAATAGGGTAAGTATTAACATGCTCGTTGGCCATTCTCAGGAGATGTATGATTGTTGAATTGATCGCTGGTCTTCTTTTAGATATTTGTTGCCAGTTATTTTTCTTTCAAGAGTAAAACTCACCTTAATTCCAGTTTTTTCTTCTTTTTTTTGGTGTATAAGTAGTTTCAGTTTCTTTAATGTCATAATTTATTTCCATTTATTTTTCTATTGCTCGATCTTGCAGCCCTTCCCTCTTGATGTTAAGAGGTTAATTTATTTTAAAAATTTGAAACCTCACAGCCGGAAATAAGAGTTCATTTCCTATAAAAATTTAATTTTTTTTATTAACATGGATATCCAAACCAGTTTGCACATATCTCGATTAATTCTACAGATCCTTAAATTAATGATCATTTAAGCTTCTAGTGGCTTAAAAATTTATAAAACTCAAACTAGTAGTATCTAAAAAGACAAATCTAGAACCTAAATAACTAACCTACATCTTTCAAGGTTGAAAAAATTCGATTCTATCTTGAAGTGTTGGGCAGACAAAGCTAGAAGAAGATGGATCCGTAACCGTTTCATTGACTCATTGAAGCAAGATGAATAAAAGTACAATAATTCCCTTCAAGTGTTGTTAAATTACAATGACCATCCAAAACTTTGATGTTTTGACAAAAATCTCCTTCATATTTTACAAAGCTCTTCTTTTATATCCAAAATGCCTTAAACATTTCAATACCATCCCCGTAAAAAAGGGATTTCTGTAATACCTTCAAACTTTCAAATGGTGTCTGCAATATTACAACATTTCGAGGGCGTCATTACATTTTACAAAAGCAGAAAGTACAGAGTCTTCAAAAGCATTACAGGCACTACTACATAACAGGAAAAGAACTAACAGGTTGGCCAGAAAAAGAAATCCTGGCAAACGCGTCTACTGTGCTTTTAACATTTCCTAACCTTTAGTGAAAGAATGAATGAGAAACAAAAGAAAAGAAAAGAAAAGAAAAGAAAAAAGCACGATGTCTCACTCGATCAATACGTTTACAAGAGAGAGTGGAAAGGAAAAGCAAAACAAAAACAATCTGCTGGGGGTATATCCTTCACTGTCTTGTGTCCATCACTGCATGCCTTGTGTTTTTTTTTATGTGATAATGAGTAGATTATTCTCGTATCCGTTGTTGTGAACAATAGGGCGTAGGGGATCAAGCCTCCACTCACCATCAACAATGAACTTGATCTGTACCACAAGGTTAAGTGTTGAGATATAATCTGTTTAGGGGACATGATTATGCAAGTTGGCAAAAATGATTTACCTCATATCTGCCTGGATACAATTTCAGATACAAAGAAAAGATGCCCACACTAGACTTTTCCATCCTTCTCTGCAAAATAGCGATGCAAGTTTCACTCTTGTCTGAAATGATCTCACAGAGGACATGTTTATTCAAGCGAAGAAATCGCAATAATGTGACAGCAGAAATATAACAGCATGCCGTTGCATTATTTATATATAAAGCAAACAGATAACTTGCACTGGTCTAGATCTGGTTGCTGATGCAACAACATATAAAAATGCAGGTAAAGAACAGAAATGGAAAAAAATAAAAATAAAAATTGGGCTGTAAACACAAATATATGCAGCCTTGACAACTCCCAACCCATAATTCTCAAAACCATGGGAAATAATTGTCCCCGAATCTCTTCTTTCATACTAGGAAGAAATGCATGATGCAGATCGATCACAAGGATCAATAAATCTAGACATCACGGCGGAATAGAGACCAAATCCATACTTCCATGGAAAGCAACCTTTTTATCAGAGCCAACTCTCTAGATGAACAACAGCCTTTTCTATTCCACTAAGCCCAACTAGTATGAATAAAGCCTGTCTGTGTTGCAAAACATGCTTCATCCACATACACAAGATAGTGCAGCCCACAAGTTGCCAGACAACCAAGTAGCTCCCATGTCCCAACATTCCATGAGGCTTTAGGCTTTTGACATTACGTCTCTCAATATAAGTAGCAAACTTAAAAATGGTATTTCGCCTCAACAAACCAAAGAGTACAAAAACAAATATGAATGCCAACGCATTTGATGACTGCAAAGCATCAACTTGCTATAATTTAGACAAGCCAGTATTATTTATTCTAAGTTTCTGAAAAATCAATTTAGATGGGATCAAACCTGGGTGGCCCAACCATCAAATGACCCTGCTAGGAACACCTCTGAAGCAGAACTAGGCCAAACTATACAAGCAGTGCGAAGAAGTTGCAAGGCTCTACAAGCGTCGTCGATCCTTTTCTGTTTCTCTTCCACTACCTTTTGTGCATCACTGTTTAAATACAGATATGGCACAAATGGAAAAGAAAATTAGAGCTATGTGCCATTTATTTTCCCACTAGACTATGTGCCATTAGATGAAGAGAACTGAGCATACATTATCGCAAGTGCAATTTTGCCTTCTGACACTGCTATTTTTGCCCTTGTTGACCGTAATTTATCCTGGGCATTCATTATCTCATTTTCCTGGAACTCGCAAGCATCAGAAAGCTTCAGCAGATCATCAGAGGCTCTTCCATTATCCTGGTGAAGAGTATAAAACATGATCTGAAAGAATTCAAGATACGCTTTGGACAAGTTTCTAAAGAAACTACATGCACAATTGAATCAACCTGAATTGAGAAAATAAAACAAAGAAAAAATGAAGATTGTGAATCTGCGTTTACTTTCATTTTTTGAAAGAAATTAAAATTTATCCTAGTAAACACTCCTTTAAATTAAATACCAAAAACACAAAAGATGAGAAAGCTTTTCTAGGGCCAGCATAGGTCATGAAATTCATTTATCATTTAGAATTTGATTAACCCAGTTAGCTAATACCTTTTAGTCCGACTATTTCTTGCACCAGAGAGAAAAGGGTGAGAGAGAGCGAGCGAGAGAGAGAGATTGATGACCAAACAAAATAAATCTCACACAAGAGTTCTCTATTCAGGAAAGAAACGACATAGAGGTGATGTCAAGTTTTTCATTATCTCCTTTCCTTGGTCGTTCTTCCTAAAAAGCAAGTGGAACATGCATTGCCTTACTAACCAAATAAGGTGCAAGTAAAAGCCAGACAAAGTTCATGCACGGTATCAACTTATATTGATTCATGACTTTGTAACAAGCAGTAAACAGGTATAAGCTGAGTTCCACATTGAATTCCATTTGTTTCTTATATACAAAAAAAAGAATAAAGAGAGAAGGATTCATAAAATCTAGTTTTAAACATTTGTGTTCATCAAGGGCATATTTTAGGTACCACTTCCTGTGATTCACTTTCACCAGTGTTTGACTTTAACGATTGCAGCACAGAGGAAAGCTCTAACTCCAGGTCATGTAGGCGACTTCGTACTTGATTCTGATTAATCCCTCCATCAGAGCAGTTTTCTTTCCTTCTGCTGACAGTATCACTAGCACCCTCCCTTGTTTCAATTATCTCATCCCCTAAAACACTCTCCTCACCTCCTGTACCAGTTCTATTAGAGCTAAGTTCTTCAGCTGTACATTGACAAACAGAGAGAAGTCAGCAGATCCAAAATGTAATGCAGTCAAACCTCCTGAACACCAGCTCACGGAATACCTTCAAATTGCAAGTCTGAAAACGCTGCCCTCTTAATGCTCCAAGTTCTCCACGTGTCTGGATTTAGTGAATTTCCAGAACCATCAATATTTGAGAAAGATATGCTATGATCAAGGCCGCCTCCCAAATCACTGAGTGCACTACTCTTGGGGTTCAACAATCCAGGTGAATTGTTACCATTGAGGCCAGCACCTGTCTTTGACAATGGAAAAAAAAAAGAGTACAAGTTAGGTTTATAAGGAATGTCCAACTATTAAATCATTTTCATACCAAAAGACTTGTATATAAACATATGCTCATATATGTTTAAAATTATAATTGAAGTGGTGGAAATAAAGATATCTTTATTAGCTAAATAGTATTATATTAAATAGTCGCTAATGAACTAAACACATCAACAATAGCAAGTAATCTGTACATGGCTGAGTTATCAGACGTGGAACTTAAGAGCAATATTGGTTACTGATTTAAATTAAAAAAAAAAAAACTTACCCCATTCTTCGTGGTTTTAGGGAGCAAATCATGGTTAACATTGCTACTTTGGACACGAGTAGTGCTTTCAATTTCTTTTAAAGCAAACCCCAAATTCATATTCCTTTCTTTCTCTAATCGATACAGTATACCCCCAATCCCAGCATCATCCTCAGTCGCTGTATCTCTGAGAGAACAGAATAGATTGATCAAAAACTACCCATGATATTTACGAATAGATGATAAAATAGCAAGCTTAAAAAACTACCCATGGGAATTTGGCATGGAAACAGTTATTGAAAGTCATGGATATCTGTTAGTTTTATTTTGATTCTGGATAAGTGGTTTACCAATTTACACACTGAAATGTGGAAGAAGAAAAGAAAGGAAAAGAAAAAAAACAGCGAAGCATTACTATTTTGCAACGAGCAAAGAAGGGTAAAATGACAAAATTGAGACCTTTCAGCTACATGTTGCAGTCATGCTCGTTATCCTAGACTACTAACTGATAAAAATATTGTATGTGTTACAAGAAACCTACTTTCAGGGCTTAGAGGTCTTTTCTTTTCTTTTCTTTTTCTGGGAAATTGGAAGTGAAGCTTTGAGACTCAGTACCTAACTCAAAAGCAAAAGGATAAGAGTATCCATTCATACAACCAACAAGCTCTCTTTTACCTTTCTTTTCTTTTAGGCTGTATAATTCAATGTAACACCATAAGAAACAACAATTGCAACGAAAAACAAGAGTGGTTAACGAAAATTAGAAGCCTCACTGTGATCTACCAGAGGACGAGCAAGGAACCTGAGAGCTTTGCTCTTCATTACGCTCTAAAGCCTTGTCTTGAATTCCAGCAGCACCACATTCTTCATTATCCGTTAAAGAAGAATACCAATCTACAACATCTACGTCGTCAACATTATCATCGAAATCCCAACCCAAAGCGAGCCACCCTCCTTCCTTCAAGATAGCCTCAACAAGATCCATTCTTCCTGCATCAATCAACTGTTTCTTGCTTGGAAACATCTCTGGATTTTTTGAAGTATTCATGAACTCCAAAATCTCAGTCTCCAATGCAATATTGCCCTCACTACTTTCCCAATCCCTTGTATTACACCTCCTTACAAATCCACCACCACAACCCCAACAGCTGTTTTTCAACTCAAAAAATCCACTACCACTCGTCCCCTTCACTGCAAGAAAGCGTAACTCTTGGTTTCTTGTTTTTCCTTTTCTGCTAAGATTTTGAATATTAGAAGCAGAAGTGTTGGGGAAAAATATTTGAGGGATCAAATTTATGAAGCAATTAGGCGCGTGAGTGATAGAGAGCATGGTTCAGGCATTTCATCGAACAATTGGAACGCAAGCGAAGAGAAAACCAAAACAAGGAGAGAGAGTGAATTGTAAGACCAAGCAACGAACAATACCCACTTGAAAGTGTCACACGCATATAATTTAAATATGAATAACTTATAAGAAGTAGTCCTTGTAGTCTACCGAAACTAATTGATTAACCCCTATAGTATTAAAAATAATTAAATGATCCCTTGACCAGCATTGACCACCCACAAATACATGGTTCTCGAAACCACAATGACTAATTAAATACTCTGTTCTAGATGGATTAGGAAATAATTAACTAATTAGATATCGAGAATGAAATAATCATAATTTAGCTCTAATAATGTGTTTATAATAACAACTAGGACCCAAATACAATTTAAATTTTTAAATATCTATTTTTTAAAATGAAAAAGAATAATTCAAACTGATGATTTTCAGTTCGGTTAATTAATGTAAGAAAAGGGTTCAAACCGACCATTTGCAGACAGTGATATGCCTTTCCCCCAAACATATTAAACTCATTTATATTACACGAGAGCAGTCAGCTCTAATGCACGAGGTGGTGCCCTGGGAGAGGATGTTCTAGAGGAATCCTATTAATCTATTATTAATCAACGGCTTGCAGAATTAGACGATGAAAGGGCTGAGCTTATATTACTGAACCTTTCAAATTAACTACCACGTGATCTCCTGCAGCCGCAGCATCAAGTGATTTTCTCAGAAAGCAAAAAAATAAGTCTCCTCCCTTGGAAAATAGTAAGCAATACATAGGTTCCGCGCTCCACTACATACCTAGATAAACCTTTTTCAATGCTAAAAAAAAAAATATTCAAAAGGCAATAATTTAAAAAAATTAAAAAAATTTAACCTAATATCAAAAATTAAAAAAAAAAACTTCAAAGAAAACAACACCAAAAAAAAAACACAAGTCAACTCAAAGTAACTTGACGAACCAACAACCTGCGATATGAGATTATGATAAAAAAAAGAATTTCAAAAGGATGACCTAATAAAAAAAATCCAAAGTCCAATAAAAAAATCAAAAAAACCTTGAGTTAATTCGGATTAACTTTACCAACTCACTCTCGAAATAACCAAATAGTAAGAAAAGTAAAAAAAATAACAAAGTTTAAGGGCAAATAATTTAATGCAAAATGATAAAATTGAAAAAAAAAATCATAAGAAATCAAGGAAAAAAATTTGAGTCAATTCATGTTAACTCGACTAACTCTTCACATATGACATGAGACCGGGATTACAAAAAAAAAAGTCAACCTCCAAAAGAAGGGCCTAGCAAAAAAGGCCCAAGATAAATAAATAAAACATTGTAAATAAAAATACTAGCTCACTCATGTTAGCTTGATCAATCCGCTCTCGAGGTAACAACAAAAAGAGGAATGAGAAAATGACAAAACTTAAAGGCAAATAATTTAATGCAAAATGATGAAATTAAAAATAAAATAAAGTCATAAGAAATTGAAGGGGCAAAAACCAAGTCAACTTGCAAAAAAGACCTAAGTTAAATAAAAAAAATATTGAGTAAGAAAATTCAAGCTAACCGGGTTAATTTGATTAACCCGCACTCGGGATAATTCAACAAAAAAAAGTAAAAAAATCAGATAGCTCAAAAACCAATAATTTAACACCAAAGTATGAACTTGTTAAAAAAATCAATTTCATAAAAAAAATTAAAGGAAAAAAATATGAGACAACCATGGTTAACTTGACTAACCTATTACTTGGGATATGAGAACGTGATAACTTAACAAAAAGAAAAATGCAAAAAACAATGAAGTTAAGGATTTAATAATCAAATGTCAAATGATGAATTTAAAAAAAAAATCAATTTTCAATAAACTACTGGCCTGTTGAAAGGCATACCCCTTGACTCTAAGCTTTTATAATTGAGTCACCTACTTTATGGTTAATTGTTCTTTATTATTATTATTATAACCTTCTTATGTGTAACATTTACTTGGTTATAGAAAATATTTTTTGTTTTTTGTTTTTTTTTGTTTTAGGGTTCTCGAGCTTTATTTGCGTCCTAGACATGTATCCAAAATGCTGTTCATGTGATTTCACTGGATCTATAAAGTAAGTTGATGGTTCTTAACATCTGATGTCCTAAAGTTTATGCAATTTTTGGAAAACTCAAATGTTTCTCGTGATTCAGCAGCGCCTGCTTCGCTTGTCTTGAGAGGAGGAGACACTTGACTTGCTGTCCTCTCCTATTAATAATAATAATAATAAAGAGGGTTTTCTCAAATGGGAAAAATATTAGCAAGAGAAAAGGGAGGACGATTATCAAACTATCAAGGCAAACAGCTTTAAAGGAGTAAATGTTGCATGATTCTTAGCTTCAGGGGGGCCATCCGAATCTCTCTTTTCAGATATCTTTTGTTTTTTTTCTCTCCTTTTTAATTCATGCTTTGTTTATTATATAACTCTTGCTCAGGCTGTCCAAGTCTTCTCAACTTCAAAAAAAAAGAATGTCAACGAAAAGAATTTGAGGACCGAGTTAATTTAAATAATATTATTAATAAAATATAACAGTAATAAATACGCAGATGACAAAAAAAAAATGTTTAAAAGTACTCTAATATTTCAATTAACCTGGATTATTAAACAATTCAATAATAAAAAGTATAATTAAAAAAAATAATACAACAAAAAAAACCTTAATTAAACTTGATTAATTCTTAAACTTTGCAACCATAGAAATAAAATTGAGATAATCTTATAGAAAAAAAACAATAAAAATTAAATATTAATTCCTAATAAATCAAATGAGAGCATGATAACTCCAAAAAAACAATAAGAAAAAAATAAAGCTCAACTTCTAACAAATAAAATGTTGAAGGATAAAAATTAAAAAAAATATATATTTAAAAAGATAAAAAAAAAAAAACCCTCAATTTGAGCCCAACCAGGTCAAGATGCAAAATCTCTTACCCATTTGTGATACCAGGGTGAACGCGTTTGAAAGAAAATTGATATGCTATCATGAAGCTCAATTATCAAACATTTTAATATTGAAGAAAAACAAAATTATTTTAAAAAAGCAATGGAAAAAAACATAAGTTAACTTGGGTTAACTCGCAAACCCTATGACATTGAAAATCGAGAAACTCTTGAATCAGGTTTAATTAAGAAGTTTAATTTTTAACTAATTTAATTTTAAATGATGAGATGACGAAAAGTATTAATTTAAAAAACTTGTCAAAGAAAAAAAATATAACAATTAAAAGAATGAATATCAAATTTTATAAAAAAAATATAAATGTTGAAATTGTAAGAAAAAATAATCAGGATGACTCAATAAAAAAAATAAAAAAATATGAAGATCAATTTTTAATAAATCAAATAGTAAATGATAAAATTAAAATAACTTAATTTTAAAAAAAAATCCCAAAAACATTCAATTTGCATTAACATTTTGATCCTGAAACCAATGACCTCTATCCTAAACCTACTATTAACCTCATAGCAACAACAAAAAAAAAAAATTAATAATCTTAGTTAACTTGTAAACCGGTGATAGAAAAGAAAAGAAAAGAAAAGAACAAAGTAAAAAGATCAATTTTAAATAAACTAAATATTAAAAAATGAATAAAATTAAATCAATTTTTTTAAAAAAAAGTCATCTACGTTAACTTTTAAAAGAATAATCAAATATACTCCGACTAAAAAGAATGCTATCAAAGGAGGAGGTCGGATAAGAAGGCCACGAAAAAAATTTTCTGGTATGTAGAAAGTAAATATGATTAGGTTTTTTTTTTAAAATTTTTTTTTCCTTGTATCTATCTATTTTTTTAGAGTAAATATAATTAATTAATCTATAAATACCATAAAATTTCTTTCATACCACCCGCGTTGAAGAGATTATATAGTTATATAATGAGACAATCAAAGAAATAAGATCAAAAAAATAATCTAACCTGCATCTTTAACTTTTAATTAGATAATCGTATTTTTTGTTATGCTGGACAATAATAACTGGACTAGATAAATAATTATTTTATTTTATATTTTCTGTGCATTGAACTGAATTACACAATTTGTCTTGGTAGACAATGAACAAGATAAAATAATATAATGTAATAGTACTGACCTGTTATCTAATGTTTGAAATGTATATTATAACATATATTGTTTTCTAAATCAAGACCCCAAGGTATTCAAATATAAGGTAAAATATGAAAAAACTTATTTTATCTTTAATATGTATTATTCTTAAACTTACATATTTTAAAAAATAATTAGATATTATATTTTTCATTTTAGTATTTTAATTTTTATTAAATGTTGAAATTAATAATATTATAATAACATTAATTATAAAAACACAATAAATAGCCTAACACGTAAATCCGAATTGGCCTTACGGGTTGATCTGAGATTACGGGTTGACCTGAGATTTGACAGATCTAAAGCCTAGACCAATTTAAGTTTAAGAGAAAATAAAGAAAAGAATGATCAGATCTAACTTGAGCAAAAACTCAGGTCGACTTTCAAGTTGGATTTTAAAACTATAATAATGGCAAGCAGTTTTATCCTCACGTTGACTTGGTTTACAATCAACCTGACCTGTGACTCAAGTCTTGTCTTGAATTAATCTCCAAGTCAAGTTTTAAAATTATGATAATAATTACTTTTATTCTTATGTTGACTCGAAAAAAATAGATTGACTCTCCCATTTCTTGACCCAAAACTTATCCCTAATTAAGCCTGAGTCAAGTCATCACTCATCAATCAAATTTATTCGTCAATAATAGAAGTTTGAGTTTAAGAAAATAGAGGAAAGATTGATCTAAGATAAAAATTAATTTTTATATTATCTACAAATGCATCAAACAATTCCATCGTACCCAACACTACCTTATTTTTCTCCCTGCTGACCAGATAATATTCACTCGTCTTGATTACTTCCTTTAACAGATGCCAAAAGGAAAAGAAAAGAAAAGAAAAGAGGTTTGCTTCCACTCTCCGGAGGAATTTGTTTTTATCCTATTCCATACTTGTAGGCCCTATATGTGCAGTCAAATCCAACATTTCCTACGGACCAATACTCCTGATAGTCAAGGAAATAATGCATGCTTGGCAATAGACACCATCAAACACAAATTAAAATGATGCAGATGCAAGGGTGGTAAATCTGGCCACAGCATTGATGCAGGGAGGGAGCACCGAGCATGTCATCAATGCCGGAGCAATTTTGGGGTCAAGGGCACCAAATCCTGCAAGAACAACAGCGAGGGCTTGTTGTATTTGCCAGTCCACACCCCTATTGGAGTTGAAACAGGCATCAACTTCTGAGGAACCTCAATTGCAAAACCTAACCACAAGAACCAGCCCAACTCAAATCCATTCAGAATAACCAAGACCAGACTAGATTCCAACCAGGAAAAAGCAATCCATTTCCAGAAATCTTCACAATGCATACATAGAAGAAAAAAACAGCAACGCTGCATTCATCGATGACCTATTAATACAGAAGCCACATACGAAAGCAAAGAGCAATGCACATCTTCCACTACCTTCATCTAAAGTTGCTAAACTTCGATGTAATTCCTAGGCACACTTGACATGATACCACAATTAACAATAAACCTAGCTCAATGTTTAAGGGAAGAAAAACCAAAAAGAAAATCTAGAGGATATCATCGTAAGCAATAATTTCTCTGCCTTTGAAAGGCACGTCTAACACAGAAGGACCGTCACTGCTACTACTTGTTGGGTTCACTACGGCTGAAGCAAGCTTATTACCTCTCCCGTGTCTGCTTAAAGGTATCCCACCCCTCAAGAGTTTGGAGGATGATGATGATGATGGTGACCCACTGTCCCTCTTACCTCCAGCTCCAACTCCTTCTCTCCATTGCACAAGCGGATCAGTTGCCCGTAACACTTGGACCTGAAAAAAACCCTAATTCAATAATCCAAAATTGAAACTAACCAATAAATGTGAACTAGGGCAAATTCTACAACACCTTCCATTTACCAATGCAATTCTCAAATTTTTTTGTGAAAGTTTAACCGAATAATAAATAAATAAATAAGATTGTAACCTTTTTAGAGTTTATAGCGATGCCAAAGGAAGAGTCAAGAGAAGCGGTGATGGCTGCCTCGGCCGAGTCCTTTGAACGATAAGTGATGTAACCAATAGCATCGCGATCGATCCGGGTGCGGGAGATTTCGCCGTAGATTGCGAATCGCGACTTCAGATCAAGGACTGAGCAGTCCGGAGGTAGATCCACCACAACCACAGCAGGCGGCGGTGGAGGCTTCGTAGATGGCTTGATGTCGTTGGGTTGGGATTGCGGAGGAGGAGGAGGAGGA
>Ga0325403_1003925_pt1 | contig 13720 bp, 7 predicted proteins | sample PopdelMetagenome_19_FD_205665 | JGI IMG/M metagenome (GOLD analysis project Ga0325403, IMG submission 205665) | Populus deltoides microbial communities from Bellville, Georgia, United States - Xylem-PdKOR-R4 | ecosystem: Host-associated > Plants > Phyllosphere > Stem > Wood/Secondary xylem...
AGCTCATGATAGTGTTCTAGGTCCATGCTTGAAGAATGAAGACAAACCGGTCTTGATCAGTAGTGCTTCGTGAGAGGACCCATGTCTTAGTGGACAGACATGGGCTTGTCCCATCATTGAAAAAGTGCGAATATATACTGTCATCATGCAAATTTGATCTCAAAAGCTCTAATTTGCTGGCTTCTATTTTATTAACAAAGGCTGCCTTGTTAATGTATCCTTTTCCCCTCTCGATTAACTACCTCCACCTCTCTTCCTCCCTGTACCCCCCCCCCCCCTCCATAAATACATTCAACTAGGCATTTGCAACTCTTCCATGAAACTTCAACTGAACTGGTCATTACTTTCTACATCCAGTCATTTTTGAATCTCGGAGACTGATGGGCCTCCCTCAATCCCCAACCCCTTCTCATCTTTATCCTCAAGAGCTTCAACTTAAACTCTACCAGGCTTTCATATTCTCAATTCCTATCCTCTTCTCCATTATTCTTTTTCTGTTGTTTTACTTGTTCTACCTCAAAAGAAGGACTCCCTCGCTTTCATCTCCTCCACGTATAATTCAAAGGAGTTCCAATCAAACTGCTCCATATCGTGTCTCCTCTGTAAGCCCCCTCTCCACTTTTCTCTCTCATGTACCGCATGCATGCAGCAAGGAAAAAAGGAAAGGCAGAAAAACTGGAGCATTTCTTTGTTTTTATGTTGTGCTTTTGAAATTTAGCTGTATACTATAGTGATGGTTTGCTACTCAGCACTACAGCTGTCATCTTAAGATTTTTCTAATATTTTTTCTTGTTTCAATGATTATATTTATAGATTTATCAGAAGGAAGAGATTACAAACAAGCTTCAAATAATCTTGTTTGATGAAGAATTAAGGACAAAGGACTCTCAGTAAGTTGTCACTTTACTCAATTTCCATTTAAGATAATTACTTAATTCATATGATGTGAGCTAGTATTTATCCTGCCCTACAACATGTACTCAATTTAGGGTTATATTGCAGTAATGATCATATGCTGACGAGGGCAATTCACTGAAAAACTGGAAGATTTATATTCACCTTCAACAAAGTTTCTCTAATTTGTAAACATGGGAAAAGGGCCTTAGATAAGTTCTCACTATTCACATCCCCCTTAAAGTCATGCTCAGTTATCTAGTAAAGAAGCAATCCCTATGAACCATCCTTTACAGGCTAGCGAGGCAGAAGAGCTTTCACTTTTATATCAGATGCCAATCAGAATCTCTAATAACATCCACCATTTTCTCTGAAGGCGCTTCTTGATAAGAATATGGTGAAGAACTAAAATCTCTATAACAATTGACACGTATGGAGGTGGCAATTATGAAATAAAGTTGGAAACAGTATTCCTTCTGGCTTTAGAGATTCTTTAGAAAAGTCTAGTCACTTAACCTATTGAAAAAGACATGAGATGTTAAGCATGTACAAGATTTTTCAGTTCTTAGAAGCCTAAGGACCTTTATTTGGGTTCTTTTTTGCTCATAGGTCCAACAGTAGCCCTATCTTTCTATTCCTTTTTGGGTCCCCAGCTTGCATTATTTCCAATTGCACAAATGTATCTACTTTTACCTGAGTCTGAAAGACCCATTAGATATTCTTGTTAGCTAAAGAATGGTTAGCAAAGATTTAGACCCTCCAAGAGGTCTTAACCAAGCAAAATGCCAAGGGCATCATTCTAAAGTCTAACAAAATTATCAGAATTTCTATCGATGCTTCATGTCTATACTTTGTAAGATGAGACAACTGAAACTGTAAAGTTTTTCTCCCATTTCAAACGCGACGAAGAATCTCTAATTACATCCACTACTTTCTGAAAGCAAATTGGCTGTAAGCTTGTACAAAGAGTTTTTGATGCTAACAGAAAAAAACCAGGGAAATTGATATAAGGAATCGATCTAGAATATTTAAAAAGAAAAGGTGAAGGCTTCAATTCAACTGAACCTAATTGAAACTTTTTGGTTGCAGATGCTGTGTTTGCTTGGGCGAATTCGAGATCAAAGAGGAATTGCGTCAAATCCCATCATGCAAGCATGTGTTTCACAATGACTGCATACGTCATTGGCTGCACTCAAACTCAACCTGTCCACTTTGCAGATGTTATGTCATATTCCCCGCCACCATATTTTGTACTAATCCGCTACAATCTAGTGGACCTGTGCTACTGCTGCAATCTAGTGTTGGTGCAAACTCTCACCAGCCTCAGAATATAACATCAGAACTGCAGCAACAACAAGATGTTGGTGCTGGATCGACAGAACAGCTTGTGATACCTATGGAAGAATCATCAAGTGTGACATCACAATTGAGGGACTCTTCCAGGTTACCTGAGCTATCCATTTCCATGGAGAATGGAAGGGGATCTCCAAATGGAGAATCTGTTATTCTTCATATCCAAAGACATAGTACATGAAGAAAATTCTTGCCTCTATACGAAGTTGAAATAAATAGATAGGCAAATGTTCTCAAGGCAGAACACCAAATGGCTTGCGCATGCTTTCAGTTAGCTGCGTAATTCTGTTTTGAGAATTTCTTGAAAGGGGTTAGATATCAAAAGGCCGGTCACTAGTAATAGTGTTGGTGAAATCACAGATGAGGCCAGCCTTGTACCGAGATCCGGATTGAGCTCATTTCATGTCATTAAATGCAGAAATTACACGAGAAGCATGCGAAAAGATGAACTTTTTTGCCCGTAAATATAGTGAAATTTTGTGGCAGCATCATCTTGATCTTCTTTTATTAAAATCATCTATTTATGGCCAACTTAAGGTGAACAAGTGCCTTTATCAAAACTATAAATGAAATTTTTTAGAATGTTATATATATATATGTTTGACAAGTTTTATCCTTGAATAATCTTTATTTACTTGATTTTTTTATTAAATAAGAATAATCTTCATTTTATAAAATATAATTGATAATATATTGTATTGTATTTATTCTTTGAGTTTTATTTTTAAATAGAATCTTGAGCCAATACCCAAGCGAACCTTTAGTTTAAGCTAACTATGCTAGAGGACCACATCAAACTTGCAATTTTCTTCCTAGAAAATGAAAGAAGCTGCTACACAAAAGGAACGCCAGAATTGTTGAAATAATAGTTGTTCTGGCAGGAAACTTTCCTTTATCATTCCTCAAAATCATGGCTTCATAGGCTGGCGAGCAATCCAGCAATCAAAATTTGGACTAATATATAGTACCTTCAAATTGCTGCCCTTGAAAATCTAAACCAGACCTCTGATAAATGAGACTAAAAGTTGATTAAGGCAGCCATTGTTAGGGGTACAAACATGGGTGAATGCGTTCAAAACTCAAAGTTCCCTTGGTCATATCTTTTGCTTTGTTCACCATCAACTACACCTTGTTCGTCACAGTAAAACCACCATTGGAAATTCCCAAGGGCCTGAGAAGGAAATCAATGAATCCATGAGAGGCAGTGGGGGAAGAGAGACATAGACTGTGATTGAAAATTAGTTTATATATTTTTTTTATTTGTTTATATACCTTTCACTTTATTTTATTAAACAAAGTTATTATTGTTTTAGTTTTCTATTAATTTTTATAATATTTGTGAGTTTTTTTTTTTATTATTAAAACTTAACTAATTAAAATCCTATCTTCAATACTTAATCAGTGTCTGCTAAAGCTAAACCAAAGGAACATGTGGTCCGCAACAGTTTTGGTCATGGGGTAGCACAGATATATACAAGGACATTAATTTAGGGCACAGGCTCTCAAGTGGTGGTTTGAAGTGCTCTTGCTTTCGGCTCTAGAGTTGTAAATCAGGCTCGGCATGAAATGTCCGGTGGCATCTTGTCCCAGCGTTTACAGCTATAACAAGAGAAATATATTGGGAGGCCTGGTAGGTCTTGTACGAAAAAAAGAATCCTATAGAACGCAGGATAGACAAGTGTAAGTTTTCCGAATTTATCATCTTCGTTAAATCCAAGCCCTGCAAGTCAAACAGAGGGTAGAGGTTTTATTGGATTATTAATTTATTATTATCATCTTTTCTTTTCTATCAAAATTATTTCTTTTTCAATGTAAGAAATAAGACCCACCTCATAAATATGAAATCTGGATTCTTATTTTCTCTCTATTATATTTATCTTAACAACATAAAATTAGTTTATCACGTGATTTTTAGCAAATATATAATATAGGGTCACCTCTTCTTCGCACCGATTTCCTCACCTCTCCTGTGGTTCATATGATTTTTCCGTTCGATGAATGCAAAGCTTGAAGATGTGCAAATTGGTCTTAGAGTCAGAATCAGAAAAACATAGAGTGGAAATTTGGAGAAAAATAAAAATGTTTCAATGGAAGAAAAGTTTTTTTGAATATTAAAATGAATATACAACTTTACTATTTTATACGAGCTGCTGTTTTTTATAACATTACAAGTTATTTAATTTGGATGCATAGACTTGCATAATTCTTAGCTGATCTGTTTCTGTAACAATCCAACGTCTTTTTTTGTTTTTGGTTTCTGTCATGAACTTCATTGCTGCTGCTGTTGATTTATTTCCATAATAAGCCAACGTCTATTTCTGTTTGTATTTTATTACTATAAGAGTTGGTTTGTTTCCATGTTGCTAGTGATTCTAATAAGCCAACGTCTTTTTTTTATCTCTCTGATTTGTTTCTATGTTGCTAGCTTGCTGCTGCAGTTAATTTGTTTTTATGAGGGCTGATTCATTTCCATGTTGGTTTTCACATTGCTGGCTTACAGCTGCAGTTAAATTGTTTCCATGAGCATCTGTCTTATTACCATTAACACATTGAAGCAAAAACTAGCAGCAAGGTAATATTTGGATTTTACTTTTTCTGCAAAAGTCACCTGATTTGAATATTTTCATTTAGGATTATTTATTTATTTTAAATAGATTTAGAAAGTAATTAATAGAATATCATCGATTATTCTATTAGCACCTTATAATTTTTCGTAGTCAATGAAGGAAAGCACGCAGAAAAAAAGAAAAAAGAAAATAATAAACTGGAAGGCGAAGATTCAACTAGCAATTCTAGGAAACAAGTAGGGCCGGTGAATTCACTTGACATGAATCCGGTGATAGGAACGGAAAGGAAAGGAAAGGAGAATCTGCATCGACTGCATTTAATTGAGGACAACCCTGAAAAACCTCGTATGAATTCTTACTTGAAAATGAAAGAAGCTGCCATATATAATGCGCCTGCCAGAAGGGTTGCCATAATGGTGGTTTTGATAGGCATTTTCCCGTTGTCATTTCTCAAAGCTATGGCTTCGTAAATTGGCCAAGAATTCACCACAGCAAAACCTGATATGAACATCTGCACAAATAGTCCCTCCAAATTGTTTCCTCCGAAGACTTCAACAAGCCCTTGGGAAAATGAGATTAAATTAATTATGGCCGCCAATGTTAGGGAGACAAACATGGGTGAATGTACCCCAAACTCAAAGATCCCTTGTTCGTATCTTTTCCTCTGTTCAGCATCAACTGCTTTGCTTGTGACGGTAAAGCCAGATGCTGAAATTCCCAAGAACTTGAGGAAGAACTCTATAGAACCAAATAAATAACACGTCACTCCCCTTATGTGCCAAAATCGCTGATCATTCCACCATCTCTGGACTGATCCACCGGCTAAGACAAAGTCAAGACAGTCTTGTCCATAGGCCCCAAGGAAGAGAAACGCATACAAGAAAAACCATGGCTCTGAAACCTGCAACAAATGTTACGATAAATTCAACAGAGAAACTTCTATAGAACCAATTTAAGTAGCTAATTGATAGATCACTCGAATATCTCATTGGCATTCAAGCGACTCCATCTCTAATTGCTACGGCTTTCTAAATTCATGTCAGAAAAGGAGGATTCTTTTTTCTTCTTCTTTTTTCCCTGAAAGAAACTTTGTTTTATTCTTAGAAGAAAAGAATAGCACACCTTTGGGAATATAGAAACTCGGTTGAGAAGAGCTAGCTGGGGAAGGAAAGCATATGTGGTGATTGGAATAGACCATATGGCCCAAAATGCTAACTGTGCATAGCCAAGGCCCATTAAGATACCCTTGGATCTAACGAAGGTTGCAGGGCTATGATTTGAAAAGCCCACTTCAAGAAGTCCAATTGACCATCTCTTTTGTTGATTCAGAGCATCAGCCAAGTTGATGGGAACATCACCAAAAAATGCAGGCCTTTCAGGACTACAGAAAATGCCTTTCCACCCCTCGCATTGCAACCTAAAACCTGTGTAATAATCCTCCACCAATGATCCATATCTGAATCCAATCTGCATATTTTACAACCAGTTATACTATTGCAAGCATAACAACACAATAAATAATGTTAATCTTGAGCATTAATCATGGGCTTACCTTAGAGCCCCAGTCGGTTTGGTTCTCATAATTGCAATCTGCTACTTGATGTGCCAGTGCCAAAACTGACTGGGATTGGATGGGCTTGTCCACAACATGGTCTGGGGATAGTTCAGGAATCTCTGGTGATATTAGGCTTGATGGACTTCCAAAGAAAGCTCTCCGACGAAAGAAACATCCAGTTCCAACATAATTAGGACCCTCTACTCCATCCATCCCCATTGTATTAATTACAAACAAACGTTTATATTCACCACAATAGATGTCGTTTTTATTGATTCCACGATATATCTGAGGAAACTGAACGTACGCTAAGGTGGACCTAATTGCTGGATCGCATAGATAACACATTGCCCGTAGAAGTGTTTGTGGATCATTCGAGCAGAAGTCGCAATCTAGAGTCAAGATTGTTGGTGCATTGGTCATGTTGCTTGATACTCGTAGCTACAATAGCAGTAAGAGAAACGTGCATTAATCTCTTAATAACTAGCTAGCAACATGAATTCAAATCTTTATGCTATAACTTACATAGCAGTAAGACAGGACATGGATTCAAATCTTTGTTGTATAATTTCATTTTGAATAATGTATCCTTTATAGACCTAATATTGTTTTGTTTGGAAAAAAAAGAATTATTGTAGCATTAGAATTATGACTAATCATTTAACTTATACATATTCTTTACAAATTAATACATGCTCGGGTCTAGGTTTTTTTCTTTTAATGATTTTATATGCTATTGTGTGCTAATAAAAACAAAATGAGCTAGTAAGAGAAATCAGTATGGACTACAAGCAATATAGTAAAATTTCTTCTCTTTGTGGATGCAGGCATAACCTAACAATGAACAATCATTGTGTTAATTTTTTTATTGTGATATTTTCTATAATTATATGTGCGATCTTTAACATATATACACTTAAAAAGGTGTATAAATGGTTTGTTTAAGACTGAAAGAAAAAAAGATTTAATCTTGACATGCAAAAACCGATGATACCTTTTATATATAAAAAAAATGAACCTAAAAGTTTGTGATTGTGGAGAGGCATATATTTTATTTACCAAGGCATTGAGGGCACCGGCTTTGAAATGATGAGGTAAAGCCTTGCATTTTCCTCTAGAAACGTAGATGAGATTTGGCATCAAGTTACCAGCGATGTCTTTGTCCTTGCTTGCATCTAGTAGAACCTGCTCATAGTTCAAACAAATACGTAGGATGTGGGTATATATACACATATATATATGTGAATCAAACCAATCACATTATGCGGATATATATATATATATATATATATATATATATATATATATGAACCTGGTTATTCATGTGATACTTTATAGCAACTCGTGTGATTAATATGTCTTTGTATATATTTGTCCCTAAAAAAAAAGGTCTTAGAAGCTGTGATGGAAATGCAAACCTGAATGACAGGGGGATGGTCTTGTCGTGTGAAGTTATCAGTCCATTTGTTGAAAATCTCATGTTGTTGATCCAGGCCAGTGATATACTGATCATCAACTTCTCCCTTCTCAAGAGCATGCTCTACCTTGGCTTTCATGCTTCTATACATCACCTTATTACATATTTAAAACTAATCATTTCAGGGGTTTCACTAATCCATACATGTTGACAAAAAAACACCTTATCAGGAATTTTCATCAACTAATTAAATTTATTTTAATTTATCTTTTTTGATATGTCGGGAAAATTCATTAAACACCATGCACGGACCGAAATTGTAATCGGGCGAAAGAGAGAACAAAAGAGAGGAATATTAAAAGCCTCTCTCGGCCTGGCATGATGGCTCCAAACAAACCAGCAACTACGTAATTTATTAATTTGAATCTAATTTCGGAACAATTATTGTTTTGGGTTTCTCCCAATTGAAACCTTACACGTTGTATTTCCTTTTTCAAGAAAAATCACATGTAGTGTATAAGGTACATTTCACCTTTCACATTCACACACAGTTAAGGAGGCTTCGATGCACCTACACTGAGAATAAATTTTAGAATATCTCCTTCGGTGAGATTAACCAGATGCATTGCACCTTTCACACCCACACACATCTAGGGAGACCTCGTGGCAACTATATTGAGACCAGAGTTTAGAATTATCTTCCTTAGTGAGATTAATTAGATGCAAATACGCAACTTCTTTAAGAAACCAGCAATGGGACTCAAACTTGAAATCTCAATATAAATGATTTTTTTTTCTTTACCACTCAAGGCATATAGTTAATTACTTGCTGCCTGTGTTTCTTCGCGATGTGATGCTATTTTTTTTTTCGTAAATAATAATCTTAAAGTGTCAAAAAAAAATGATATGAAAAACATGCATGATAAATATATAACTCTAGCATATTAGGCTTAGTTAATTAGAAATATTCGATCAAATTCACAACTCAAATTATAAAATTTAAATAATTCGATAAAAAAATTAATAAAATTATAAAATTTATTTATTCCTAGTCAATTTAAAAAATAACAAATAAATAATGTGAAAATAATTATATGCTAAGCCAGTCCTAAATTCTTTGGGTGGAGATGCAGAAAAATCATTTAACTTTTCAATAAATGTATAATATAAATGTCTCTATATTAGGTACAATATCTTTTAAATACCAAATAGCTCTATTTAATATATAATGCTCAATTAGAAATTTGTTATCTCAGTGGGGTATGGGGTGGGGGCTAGTTTACGACTTCTCTGTAAACCAATTGTATTTGTTTTGGGTGATTTCGAGGAGTGTAGAAGAGACAAGAGAGGTTAAAACTAGGACTTGTGATTTGTAAGAAACTGAATTGTTTTCACTTAAAAATGAAAATATATATATATATATATATATATATTAGATAATCCAACTACTTATAGAGTGACCCAATATACAACTCTAGCACTTGAATGGATGTCGAATTTAATAGCAATAACATTGTTATAGAGCAGGAACGTGATTTGATCCATTTTCTTTTTATTAGTATTATTTCAATTTATGTATAATAATATTTAGAAATGTTTCTGCCAAGAAACCCAAGTTGCAAATCTAGTTGTCGGTGACGACACGGCGCAATGAATTTAATATCTCGAGGAAAATACAAAAGATTTGCTCGAGATGGTCCCTCTTGCACTCACCAATGTCCACCAAGATGACAGCAAAAATAGCTGTCCAATGGATACGCTACTGACTTTTTATATCACACCTGTCTTTATTATGCTCATCATCGAGGGCATCAATTCTATGCCGCATGATAGAATACGCCGATCGGCCGGTCCATTATCTCTTATTATTTACCCTTTCTTTATATATATATATATATATATATATATATATATATATATATATATATATATATAAATAATATTATTTGTTTATCCTTGCTTAAAGCTCCTTAATTATGTTCAAAAGAACTAATTAACTGTCCACTTCAGTAATCAATTTATTTCCAATTGAAAGGGTGTTTGATATTGCGGTAGCTGTTGTGGTTGTGATTTGAAAAAAATTATTTTAGAAAAAGTACTTTTAGTTGAGATTGGTTTGAAAAAATATGTGTTTGGTTAAAACTGTGGTTGAAATTGAGATTGAAGAAAAAATAGTTTAATATGTTTGGTTAATAATACTTTTGAAATTGAGGTTATAAAATAATTTTAAAAAATATATATTAATATTGATGGTTTTTAATTTAAATATTGTAGATTTAACTATTACTATTATATCATGAGTTCCATTAAATTTTTTAAGAACGCAAAAATATAGGTAAAATATAATCAGAAATAAAATTGGGATTGCGATCAAATTCTGCAAATATTACATCATCAAGCGAGCTCCGTTTAATTTATGTAGTGTTATTGAATAACGTTTAACACTATTTTTTCGAATAAAACACAATTAAAAATAAAAAATATTTTTTTATTTTGTTAGATCGGACCCGGTTCCATGTATTTTTAGTGTTGAACCGGACCGGTCTGGCCGGAACAATGGAGCTCCACTGTCCATGGAAAAAACCCATGAACAGTAAAGCATGCTCCATTGTCCATGGAAGAAAACCATGAACTATTCATGAGTTTTCCATCTCAAGAAGCAGAAAATTGCTGCTTCTTGCAAACTTGTGGCCATGCCACAATTAATGGTAGACCCCACCAGTAGAAATCTGTTGAGGAGCATTACTAAACGGGTGAGTTGATGTGGTTGTTTCAAATACAGAAGTAACCACGCAACCAAGCACCTTCTAAATAGCCCCTTTTATGTGCTGGCATGTCTTAATTTATTGACTCTCTCATTGAAAATGGAATTTTCTAGCAATTAATTACTAGAAAAAACGTCTTAGTTTCTTAACTATCAAAGTTCAAAACCTTAATTCAAGTTATAAGAAGTAAAGTTTCAAAAATCATGTTGTTTTAATATAGATAGCATGCCTTCATCTTAAAAGTACTCAATTTTAATTTCCATATCTTAGCCTACACATAAAAAATGATGATTTAATTTATAAATATAAAAAATATCAAGTATAAGAAAATAAAAGGAAGAGAACATTAAAAAAAAATGCCTGAGCATTTTTAGATGGGGGGAAAAAATGGTTACGTCTTCAGATTTTGATGGTGCATCTCAAGATTCATTATATCTCGTTATGAAAAGAGAAACAAATCAGTCTTTGAGAATTTATGCTTATTCTCATTTTTCTACATGTACACGACTAAAACACTACGTTAAAGTCTCGTGTATATGTAGAAAATATTCTTTTATGAATGAAAACATATATAATCTTACAGTATCTTACCTCAATCTTCTCAGTCTCAGAGGTGCAAGGATGACTGGATTCAAAATATGCCTCAGGGCTCCTCTCTAGTATATTATTCTTCTTGCAAAATGGTAGCCAGTGGGTAGAAAACTTAGCAGCCTCCATGAAAGAAAAAAGAGTCAAGGCTGAGCCTCCATCATCAGATACATAGACTGAAATCTTCTCTGTTGGATAGTCATAAGCCATCACTGATAAAGCCGTATTCACTACACCTATTGGTGGCTCCTTGTATGGATCAGCAGTGCATATGAACACGTCTAAAGCTGGAAAATCACTTCTTTTCATGACTTTTTCAACATTTTCAGGGAATTGCTTACGATAGACTGGACACATGCGAAAAGTCTGCGTGCTGATCCACATGAAAGTAAGGACAAAGTCGGAGAGTGACAAGGCGAGGTTCATAGAGAAGGAGACTAAGGTTGGGGAGCACAGCAGTGTTTTTGTATGGTGATAGAATAGAGCTAAAATGGCAAGAGCATAAACTGTGGCAAACAGGCGGTTGAAAATTGTTATTCCCATGGGCTTAACCGTGTGAAGAGGAGGAGGACCTCCACCGGTAGAGGCTTTTTTAGTGCCGGATTCTTTTGGTCGACCCTCCATGCTTTCTGGTGTAGTATCTCAGGAGCAATGACTGGTAACATATGGTTCCTATTTATAAAGACCAGATGATGATGTTACTGTTGTTATAAAGTAATTTTTATTTAAATATATATTAAAATAATATTTTTTATTAAAAAAATTATTTTTAATATTAAAATATTTAAACAATTTAAAAACATAAAAAAACACTAATTTTAAATAAAATAAAATTTAAATTTTTAGAATTTCCAAACAATCATCAAGTAAACATTTCAACCATTGCTAGATGAAAATTGAAATTTAATGAATATTTTTTTTTATTTTTTTTCCTTATTTAATTGAAAAACAACACCCTATAAACTGATTTAACTAATTTATGCATTATATTTTTATATATAAAAAAATAAAGATGATTATTATAATTGAATTTCTTATCATTAAAAATTTGATATTATATCACATAATTTTTTTAAATAAAAAATTTAAATTATTAGATGAAATTTAATAAATAATTTTATATATCAAGCCAAATAATCATTTTAAATAAAAAAATTAAATTATTAAATAAAACACAGCACATTAAATTATTTCATATTAGATTCTAACAAATACATTAATAAATCAGACCTCTGGTAAGCCGCTCGACTTTCCAAAAGCTTAGCTCGAACTCGTTTGTTAAGACATAATGAACTTATACAAAACTATTTTTAAAGCTGGCTATATAAATAAACCGAGTTCTAACTTAAGCTAAGTTTAACTTACCAGGATTCACGATTCGTCTCAATTATATGAATTACATTCACAAGTTCGTTTAAATTTGTAGACAATCTCATTTATAAACTTGTGAAAAATTAAAAGAATAAACAATTTGCTTAAGATTTTACGAAATAAATTACGTTAATATGTTATCCAAAATATTGTTTTTATAAAATAGAGTTTCATAAGAAATTCAGCAATCATATGTGTGTGTAATTGTAAGGAGTTTCAAAATATAGATATATTTTGTTCAAATATTCATGTAATATGTTTTGTTTATAATATTTTTTATATGATGTTACAATTATATGAATTTTTTTTATATAAGTACATCAATATTTAAATGATATTTAGTATTGTAGTAACAATTATTTTTTAAAATAATTTTTATTTAAAAATATATAAAAATAATTTTTAATTTTTTAAAATAATTTTTAACTTTAACATAGTAAAAATCCAAAAAATAATTCAAACTCAAATAAGGATTATTTGGGAATACTGTTCAACCCGCATTTCTAAAAAATTTAAATTTTTTTAAATTAATATTTTTTAATCATTTTAATATACTAATATAAAAAATAATATTTAAAACATAAAAAAATATTATTTTAATATATTTTTAAATAAAATATACTTCAAAAATTAACTGATATCATATTCTCCCACACCATTTAACTATGAAAGCGAGTATCAATCGATGGGTTACCTTTGAGTCTTGCATTGGCTTTCATAATTGCAACTTGCTAGTACTAGTGCCAGAACTGACTGTGATTGGACAGGCTTGTCCCCGATACGGTCTGGGGCTAGTTCAGGAATCTGGAGATGTGAGGCTTGATGGATTTCCGTGTTAAGCTTGTCGTTGAAAGAACATCCAGATTAGGCCACTCAATCCATCAAATACCATGACTATAATTTGATACAAACGTCTGAATTCGAAAAAAAAACAAGTGGAAGAAGAGATTCAATTTAGTTTTTAACTTGGCTAGTCTATTGATATCCCAATCCTAAACTTTCTCTTACCCCAGAAAAAAACAAAAACAAAAACTTCAAGCTCACCTATTCTTCTTCCCCGTCATGTTGAAAAATTGCAAGTATAAGGAAATATACGAAGAAAATAAAGATTAAAGCTTGGGATTGGAGTTATTAGAAATAGTAGATGATTTTGTTAAAATTTTGTTCTACATAAAATGTTTGATGTCCGAATCAGAAAGAACTGGAAATA
>Ga0325403_1003926_pt1 | contig 13719 bp, 6 predicted proteins | sample PopdelMetagenome_19_FD_205665 | JGI IMG/M metagenome (GOLD analysis project Ga0325403, IMG submission 205665) | Populus deltoides microbial communities from Bellville, Georgia, United States - Xylem-PdKOR-R4 | ecosystem: Host-associated > Plants > Phyllosphere > Stem > Wood/Secondary xylem...
GAGTTTGTATTTTAAGTTTTTTCACTGAACCAAATTTTTTTCAAAAATTCTATCTTCGTCTTGTTTGTTTTTAATTTCACAGATTCATGGTTTTTTCTTAAATAGTTGAGCATGACAAAACAAAAAATTAGAAATCATTTGACTTGAAACAAAAAATAAAAGAAAGATCAAGATTCATGGTTTTTTCTTAAAATAGTTGAGCATGACAAAACAAAAAAATAGAAATCATTTGACTTGAAACAAAAAATAAAAGAAAGATCAAAAGATAGTTTACATACATCATCTGCTCATCATCTATCGAGTGTCAAACTTGATTCTGAATTGTTGTCCTCACAATACCAACATCAAAGAGAGTATATAAAAGATTTTTACTAGTTCAACATAATAATCTTTTTTGGTTATATGTGCATGAAAAATTATACAATAATTACATGATTATGTGAGAAATAGAGAGGAATGATAAAAAAATTAAAAGCAAAAATAAAAACGAAAATGTCTTTTATCGGAGGAATAAAGCTATTAAAAGCAAAACTGTAAAAGTGAAGAGGGCGGCGTACCTTTGATAAGAGGAGCATGAAGCATGAGCTTAACAAGTAATATGACCATGAAAGAGAATAAAAAAGTAAAGATGCAGAGCTCAAAGGGAGAGAAGAGATGTAGAAAGGAAGGGAGGGGGCGACTAGTTTTGTTTTTAGAAAAAAACTAATTTAGGTTTAGGGTTAGAAAAATATACTATTTATACTTGTTTTTTTTTATTATTATTATTTTATTTTTTTAATTTAATGGGTTTGTTTGCTCACCCCTAATTCCAAGTAGAGAATAGTAAAATTCAATAAAAAAATCAAAAGTTTAAAAAGGAATCCAATTTCAGCATGGAATTGGTTACAAACGGGCTGTAATATGGGTGGGTGGGGGTATGCCTTTGGGGAGAGCCTGATGCGTGGGGACACATCCAGAGATCTGAAGCCTGTTAATGTAGGCTTAAGACTTGTTAGTTCTTTGGCAAGCCCACCGTTACTATTCTTATCCGTGCGTGTTGATAGGCTTGTGTAGCACCAGTTCGGTATATTGGCTAGTTTGTGTTTCTATGGGCCAGTTCTATTCTGATTCAAAAACTGTTACATATAATTATTAAAAGAGAGATAGAGAAGAGAGTAATTTAATGTCTTTTCTACCCCAATATATTTTTTTAAAAAATGTTGACTTACAGGACTCGGGCTTGAACCTGCTTCACGGACTGGCCAAGCCTTTCGAGCTGTTGGATTGACTTGTGAAGGCGGTTTCCTGCTTTTTCCTACGTCCATCAAGCATCCTATCACCTGTCAATTTTATTTTTTAAAAAGAAAAGCAACATAATATAATATAGTATAATCTAATTATTAGGTCTTCGATACATTCATCAGTGGTCTCTATCCTTGGCCAATGCTGGTGTCTGCGGTATTATTAACGTTTGGGTCTCTCTCCCCCTTCCTTCTCTTTTCAAATTCTAAAGGGAGGGTTAGGGTCCTTAATTTGACTGATTTGATGGTTTTACCATTATTAGAGACGAAGGGGTTTGGCTTTATTTAGTCACTTGCCCAAAAGGAAACAAAAAGGTCGTATAAAGCACTTTCCTTCCTGGCCCACAGGTGACACTGCTAGGTGCTAGCTTGAAGATTCCTTTTATCGGCACGCTTTTGCCAAGCATCTGATAACCTTTTGTGCAAGTTCTCTCTGTCGGCATGTCCCCTGAAAAACCACTGGGCGAGTCTGAAGCACATTTTCTTATTCTTGCCTTCTGAAAAATGACTTGTAACAACTTTGTGTCTTCATGCACCATCTTCGGTTTGGTTTGCCAAGACCTAAGAATCAAATTAGTGGGGTTCCACCACCAGTAAATTTGAGTACTTTGTATACCTAGTTGGCATGAAAAAGACTGGCAAGCATATGATAGCCCAGTCCAAGAAAAGGAGATGAGCATGCAGAACTTTCAAGAGCTAGAAAGTGTTGCCACGGAATCTTTTTGCTCCGACGAAGATAAGGACACCAAGAAGGCAAGTAGTTAGAAAACTATTTCAAGTCCGGTCTCAGGAAGGATAGCTCAACATCGTGAACATTTTTTGCTGAAGACATCAACATCGTGACAATTCTGCATGTTTTTGGAAGTTTCGAGGCACAGGAACCATTCCGAATATATATAACTTAATTTGACTGCCTACCCGACAAAAATCGATCGCTAACTGGGCCGAAATTTCGTTAAGGAATTAATTCCTTGTCCTTTTTCTCACATGCACTGAAAATCTGAATTCGGGCAAGACGCCTATGCGCAAACAAAGTTAACTCCGAGTGTAACTGAGAATTGTATAGGTGAGATGGTAATTCAAAAGGCCGTGGCACTCGAGATCGTATGATCAACTCCTGCTCTTGAATAATCACTCCTCCTGGCATGTTGAAGGTTGCTTGGGACGAAAGTTAGGATCGGGCCTGTGACATAAACAATCTCGAATGATGGAGTACTAGTAGGGTAATCCGAGACATGCATATAATATATGGTCAAATCAATCAATTGTTGTTCCTTTTGTTTTACATTAATAAAATTATAACTTTATGTGAAATTATAACTAGTTATTAGAAAAATCATTTCTAATTAAAAACACAGGCCAGTATCAAGGAAAAGGCAACTTAGAGTTAATTGATTTAACTAAGACCTAATGAATTAACTTATGCTCATGATCCGATTCAACATAATCAAAATTGAATTTAATTGTTATTTTAAAAAACAAAATAATGTTTTTTTATTGATGTGGGTCCAATCTGAAGATGATTGTTAATAAACAAAATCATTATTTTCATTCGAAATATAATTATTTTTCTTCAAATGAGCAGTATTTTCATATTGTTGTTTACCGAAGCTAATTTAATGAGTTTGATTTATTGTTTTTAGTTATTAAATTAATTATTCAACAAATTGAACAGCACACAGCGTGCATGTGAAATTCTCACCTTTTTTTTTCTCCGAAAGAAAAAGAAAATAAAACACGAAAATGCGAACCAATTAGTCTCCACATGGAGTTATACTGCTCGGGGCTCAGCAGTCGATAGGGGAAGAAGGCATGACAGGGAGAATTAGGTGCCTTGCCTGTGCGCACCTCCATGAGATTATGATTATGTTCACAGCAAAAAGCTTCCTTATCCTGTAGTGTTTGGTCCTCGGACAACCTGGCTAGCAATAATAGCCTAACCACTACATTGGTCGACGAATGATCCATGTTTACCTCACTTATTCCATTCACCAAACCTTGCAAAGCACTACTTTCTCTCCAGGCTGAGAATTTGAGATCCAATTGTGTAACTCGTGCATGTGAAATGTTTAAGTACTCCCTTGTGTGTAGATTATAGTGCTATACGGGGTTTTAAATCCTTAATTATAGAGCTATATAAGTGTAGAGTCAAGAATTAACCATCATCGTGATCAAGTGAAAAGATTGAAGATTGTGGTATCACTAATTTAATCAAATTATATGTAAATCGACAATGTAAATTAGATGATTGCAGGCAAAATGTTCGACAAAAAGCGCGAGACAAACCATCATCCTTTTGTTTTACCATAAATTGCCTCTTGTCATCACGCTTGTCTCTCTGTTTCTCTCCTGGTCCTGCCCCCTTACCCCAAGAATCTCGTGCCTTGTTTTATTTCCTTCGCCCACATCAAATCTTACTCGAACATTTTCCATCACAAAAGTTTTCATTTTCACCTTGCCACTCTTTATACCATGTTGTGATCTGTGCATTCCTTTAATAATATGTCGCCACATGCCATTTATTTTTGCCCTTTTCACGGTCAGACTATCTTTCTAACATCCCTCCTCCTAGTCCCACCTCAAGATTTTCACAACTTACATTTTAGATAAACTATTCATGTTATATATAATGTATTTAAAAAAAACTCTCTTCATGCACAATTACATATAGATTTAGTCTAACAAACGTGTAAATCAAGATTCTAATTCTGGTGATTTCATTTTCTTTCGTTGTGATTCTTCAAGTTAAACATTTCATTACTGTATCTAGACAGAAAAAACAGAGTTTGTAAAGATAGAAAAGATACGTTTCGCACGTTTTTTATTTTTATTTTTATTTTTAGATAATATTTAGATATTGTTTTAGAAGAAAAGAGATAAAGATAATAAAAATAAAAATATATTTAATTAAAAAAATTAGACAAATAAATCCATCACTGATATAATCTATGAGTAAATATTTGCATTTTTAAACCTGAAGGTATAGAGGGAATATGTTTTCAAAAATAATATGTATTATTTTTATTTATAAAATATTCTCAATTTCAAATTTATTCAATTAAAATATGTAATAATAAAAGCAATTATTATTTTAATTTTAAAATTTGGCCTAAAATCTACTCATACATCGAGAGTCAAAGTGAGCTAAGCTTAAATTAAAAAAAAAAATTATATTGTTTTGATCCAAATTATCAATGAAACCTGTTTCTTTTTATATTTTTATTTATGTCTTTTTAATTAAAAATATTTTTATTCAAATAATAAAATTAATTTTTAAAACAAATTTATTTTATATTTTAACTACTTTATAATCAAACACAATCTTAAGAAATACTACAAGTAAGTTCAATGAACCTCTTAGAAAACAAAAAAAAATCTCACTTGGTTTCTTCTGCTATTTGACATGCAGATAGCAACTTGAAAACAAACTCATTTATCACCCTAATAATACCGCATAACTTGAAAATTCCATTTTTTTTTCTATTGTATGGTCCATGCTGTTATTGGTTTTCTTGTTAACTTGGCATGCAAAATTCTCCACCTTTTAAAACACATCAACACCTACTTTAATCTCTTGAAACTTCAACTTGCATGTGTTTTTCTTAGCTGTAAAGAGGCCCAGTGTTTTTCATGTTGCCAACACGACCACATTTGACTCCCCTAAGACCTCTCTTGCCCTCCATTCTCCCCCTTGTGTTTTTGTTTTGCCCTTTTCCTTTTCTTTCCCTTTTTAACACCGTGAAGGTGAAGAAATTAAGCATGTTTCTGTTTTTGTGGTTATTTGCCTTAAATTCCTTTCCTTTTTTACCCTATTGAGATTTTTGCTTGTTTGAAAAGGAAGAACAGAGAAAAAAAAGGAGGGGTGTTGTTTCTCTTTTATCTTGGTTATGGCCCCTGCAGGGAAAGTTACTGGTTTTCACAAAGAGGGTAGTGACTGGTATGTTTCTTCACTATATTTCTTATAATCTCTCAAACCCAGATTTTAATTTTTTTTTGGGAAGGGGGGGGGGGGTTTGAGATTTTACAGTTTTCTTTGTTGGTTGTGTTCGGTCTTAGTTCATTTGTCACCTGTTTTGTTTTAAAGCTGTGATGGTGTGTAGCTGCCAGAATTCTGCATTGAAATTTGAATTATGAGTTCTTTTTCTTTGTTTTAATCATGCCTTCTATTGTAATTCATGGGCTTTTGAAGAAAAAAGAAGTTTTTTTTTAAAAAAAATGATCGTGGTGGTGATGGTTTGGTTGATTTCCAGAGTTAGAGAGGAGTGTCAAGTGTGTGTGTGGTTGCCCGATAATATGATTTCTTGGTGGGTCTGGCAGGTTCTGCAATGCAGGGTTGCCAAATGATATCACTGTTGTTGTGGATGATATAAAGTTCCATCTTCATAAGGTAGGCTGATATTTACCTTCTTGTAGGGTTTAAGAACACCCGTAACTGATTCATCTTCGTTTCGTTGTTTTGTGAACCCGTCTTTTAATAATTTTGAATTCTTAATATATGTTTTATGTAAAATTGTGGTAGTCTACTCTTTTCCTGCTAGAGTTTTTGACCTAAATATGTTTGATGCTGATCACTTAATTGAACTTACTCTTTTAACTATGAAACTTAATGCTGGTAGATTCCTAGTGCTGAGAGATTTTTTTTCTTGTAATGAAATGCTGTAGTAAATTCAGTTTTATGTGTCGTGTACAGTGTGTGTATCGAATCCTTCACCGAAGTCCCATTTCTTTGCACATCTCCTATATACTTGGAGTTTTGATAGTAAATCCTAAAGTTTTCAACTTTTCACATTTTCCGTTGGTTTAAAAACTCTTAAGTGGCCTCTGGGGCGTTCTGTAATGAGTATGGAGTGCATTGAAGTAGTTGTATCTGTAATTTTTTTTTTTAATGGAAGATAGTAGACTTAAAATGTATTCCTACAATTAGTCCAGGGAAGAAAAATGGCAGGACTTCTGGGGAACTAGTTTATAAGTCGTCAATCTCTGGCCCTCTCCTAGATGCCTTTCAAATTAACCAGCTGCAGTTAGCATATTTTTGGCCTCTCTTTCTTTGAATTCAGCAAAATTGCTTCTATTATAGGTTGGTCGGTGATCAAGATGTTTAAGGGGTTTTGTTTGACAGAATGGTCTATTCTGTAAGTCGGCAATCATAAGACTAAATATATCACATTCTTTGATGAGTACCACCTAGTGAAGGGTAGGCATTGGCTGATTTCCTGGCCACGCATTCCAGTTCTAGCTCTAAGATTAGAGTAGGGCAAGAAGGAGCACGGTGTTGTTCAATAAGATAACGTATTACACTAGCTTTCTCAATAGTTCCAGCCACTTTGGAGAAGTTCTTGCCGCTCCCCCCTTTGCCTATCTTCCTGCTCTGCCATCATACCTCCTTTACCATGAATTGTTCCTCAGACTTGTGTTGAGAATTGAGAAACCCAAAAATTTGGTCTCAAGTTTGCGAAGTAACATTTTTCCTAACTTCCCTCATTTAGCTCAATTTTGATTTGAAGCTAAATTCTATCTTAGAACCACCTGTGTAGAAAACAGAGACTCAGATTCTTTCAAGAGAAGAGAATATAGCGCAGTGTATCCAGGAGAGTAAATGGCAGATAAGAATATAACATAAAGATGGATACGAGTCGGATGTGCTCTTAGTGTCAAACGTCTCTATCCTCTGCTATTATTAATTTTATTTTTGTCTGGTTATCTTGTTCTTGATATGGACTTGACACATCTGCAGCATGAGGAGATTGTAATTGCTTGCAAGAGTGAGTTCTTATTGTCATCATGATTAGAGTGCTTGGAATGAATTATAGTGTTTGGTCAGGAGTGCAATGCAGTTTTTTGGTATTACTTGATATTGTAAATAGCTTGATCTTAGGATCATTTGCTGTTAGAGGGGCCTTCTTTTTCCTTGAGACCTTACTCCAATATGCTTTATGTTCATGACACAAAATACCTTTCATAAAAATCCCTGACTTGCCACAGGATGGAAACAATGTGGTAGATAATGCTTTAGCCTGTGAACAGAGTGCCTATTGTGGCGCAAAAAAAACTTGGGAGTTTTAGTCTACATCTTTTTAACCATCTGGTTAGATTTTTCTAAAGAAAAAAAAAATCACCATGCCTTGTATGAATTTTAATATCTTATCAAATCATCCAGTGCCATCTATGCTTGATGTGATCATATTGCACTGTATTTCCTATTTGTGCAAAGATTTTCTTAATGTTGAGCTTATGATATTAGTCAAGTTGGATTTTAGAAATATTGGTAACAATATATTTTTGTCCAGTTTCCACTGGTGTCAAAATGTGGGAAGATAGCACGAATATGTGAAGAATCCACTGAAAAGGCATTCATCGCAGCATTTGAGGAATTCCCTGGTGGCCCAGACACTTTCTTGATTGCAGTTAAGTTTTGCTATGGATTAAGGGTGGAACTGACACCAAGAAACATAGTGATCGTGTATTGTGCAGCAGACTATCTTCAGATGACAGATGAGTATGGAGAAGATAACTTGCTTTCCAAGTCTGAAAATTTCTTCCACAAGAATGTACTTCACAACTGGAAAGACTGTATATTGGCTCTTCAAAGTTCCAATCCTGTTATTGCAAGGGCTGAAAAGCTCCAGATTATAAGCAAATGTCTGAGTGCTCTATCCATGATGGTATGCACAGATCCTAGTTTGTTTGGATGGCCCATGATGATGTATGGTAGCTTACAGAGCCCTGGTGGAAGCATCCTGTGGAATGGTATAAACACTGGAGCTAGAATCCAAAGCGTAGAATCTGACTGGTGGTTTGAGGACATATCATACCTTAGTGTAGGTTTGTTTGAAAGATTGATAAATACAATGGAAACCAGAGGCATAAGGCCTGAAATTCTTGTGGGTGCAATTATGTATTATGCCAGGAAGTACCTACCGGGCCTGGGCAGGTGGCAGAGTGGACACAGTCGGAAAACAAGAACATTTGCCAGTTTTAGCTTGACACCTGCTGTTGTTGATCAAAAGGTTTTGATAGAAACCATTGAAAAACTTATCCCAGAAAAAAAGGGGAAATCCTTTTGCCGTTTTTTATTGGGACTTCTTCGAGTTGCTCTAATACTGGGTGTCAATCAAATGTGCAAGGACTCTTTAGAGAGGAGAGTAGGGATGCAGCTGGAAGTGGCGACCCTAGATAGTCTTCTTATTCCTGCCTATTCAGATTCTGATACTTTGTACAATGTTGACTGTGTGGAAAGGATCATTCATCATTTCATGGCTTCAGAATCCAGGATTACGTTATTTTCTCCGTCATCATTGGACCCAGAAACATCTCCATCATCTGAACCTTTAAGAAAGGTTGCAAAACTGATAGATAACTACATTGCAGAGGTTGCTTCAGACATACATTTGAAACCTAGAAAGATACGATCTCTTGCAGAGGCCCTTCCAGAATCTTCAAGACCATTGCATGACGGGCTATACAGAGCACTGGATATATATTTCAAGGTCTGAAATTATTGGATTTTCTTCTTTAATACAACCTTCTTGTATGTTTCAAAATTTTTCTAATCACTTGTGGCATTTTCCAGGCACACCCTTGGCTATCAGAGAAAGAGAAGGAAGAACTTTGCAACACCATTGACTACCAGAAGCTCTCCATTGATGCCTGTGCCCATGCTTCCCAGAATGCAAGGTTACCACTTAGAGTTGCTCTTCAAGTGTTGTTCTTTGAGCAGATGCAATTGAGAACTGCTCTTGCTGGCTGTCTACATGTCATGGACACTGAAAGTGCCCCTGCAGGTCCCATTCCTAGCCAGATTGTACAGAGGGATGGGTGGAGAACAGTTGTGCAAGTGAACCAGGTTTTAAAGGTAGATATGGACAATATGAGGTCTAGAGTTGGGGAACTTGAAGAAGAATTTAGTAAAATAAAACAAGAGATGAAGAGAGTGACTAAGTCACATAGCTCTCTTAGTTCCCCTCGCTTGGTTGCCAGGAAGATTGGGTGCAAGCTTGTTCCACGATCCTCAGATGCACAACCTGATACTGTTGATATTACTGGACCAACACCTAGAGCATCAGTTGAACAAGCACGCCGTCCCCACCATTCGAGACACTGGAAGAGTTTCTCTTTGTTTTGATAGTAATTTGATGCATAGAAGGCAGTGCAAAGAGGATCACAGTTTTGTATCACATAATTGGTTTCAAATCGTATTGAAAACAGAATGCAATGTCTTCTCAGCCCTATGGAAGTATTCATCTTTTGAAAGTTGTTTTGACCATTTCAAGGAGGAACCTTTTGGAATTCTCAAGCCGCAGGGTTATGGAAAGTCTTACAGTGCATTATGGACAGTCTTACAGCGCCTTCAAAAAGCCATATGCTCCAATCCAAATCTGGACTTGTAGAGAAATGTTACACCAGATTTAGAATGGAGCTGTCATACATCATGTATTTATCATAGAGAAAAGGTGTAGTTACTTTTCGTTTGTGGTTTTTTTGGCCACCCATTTATGGCATATACATGTACAGCTCTGTGAATTGTTTTGTGAGATTGTCAAGCACTGGAAATATATCAGAAAATTCATGTTCACGTTCGAACTTCGATCCTGTTTCTATTTTCTTTGTGGTTTGATGTTCATATTTGTATGTTCTCAAGTACACGCATTGAATAGGTTTTGACGATGAGCGGGCTGCATTTTTCTTCCTGCAACCGAAGGCAGTTTTAGAGCCTCTGCCTCCTTGGGGATTGATTAGGTGAAAACAATGCAAATCAAGCAGCATTCTGGATTTGCTTCCAGGGTCCCGGTGTGGTGTTCGAGATATTACTTCGTACGTCTGAAGTAGGGTAGAATCGCAAAGGTCAAAGAAGAAAGTAAAGTTGTTATTTAAACATTTATATATAGGATCTCCGTCAACAGTCGCTTTGGCCGAGTGGTTAAGGCGTGTGCCTGCTAAGTACATGGGGTTTCCCCGCGAGAGTTCGAATCTCTCAGGCGACGTTTATATTTTAGCAATGTTTTCGAGCCAACCTCAAAAGACTCCCGCATCTTTGGATCCTGTCTCGATTGAGTCTCGGGTATCTTTTTATTTCGATTAGATATTTAAAATATTTTTAATTAAATTTTTATGTTGTTTTTTAAAATATTTTTTATTTTAAAATATTATAAAATAATAATATTTTTTATTTTTAAAATTTATTTTTCATATTAAAACCATCTAAAAACATTAAAAATAAATAAAATAAATAAATTTTTTATAAAATATTGCTTGAGCCCCGTCCCCAACAACACTTAAAAGTACATTATATTCCATTTATGTGCTTTAACAAGACATCACGGAGTAAAAAACGAAAGAAAATTACCTTTCATAAAAAAGCTATGCTTTATAAATTACTATCATCCATTGTTTATTCGAGTACTTTCATGATTCACAAAATAAAGGTTTAATATATTAATAGCATCCAAATTCTTTATTGAAGATCACATTTTCATTTTACTTTCATTCTATTGAATTTTTCTTTTCATTTTCAACCCATAAAATTTGATTTAAATTTATTTTTAAATAATATACTCATCCGATATTATGCTTTGTTGGTCAGGCGTGTTTCTTGTTGTGTCGTCCAGTACTAGTTTATTACCAAGTTATCAATGGAGCGTCTGGCTGAAGCATCACCTCCAGCAAAACAGGTCCGCCTGTTGCAGTGGCTTTCATTGCTGGTGTGCGCTTTGCCAACAATATTTATGGTGGCATGCAGTTTGTAGACAAAACTGAGTGGGGTACTGTAATAGCATGAGTCATGTCTGATATTTTTTTCCTACTGAATATTGTTCCCTCCCTCCATGGACAGAGAGGGTAATTGCTTCATCACTGCGAGCTAATTGCTTGGCTCAAGGATTCAGTTGAAAGTACAGATCAAGGGTTAGTTTTTTTCTGGGAGCCAGTTCATCTGAGATCCTGATATGATCTGCTTCCGTCGAGCACTGTAACCTCTTCAGCCCTGATTATTATTGACTGGTTGATATTGTTCTACACAACCACATCTGGAGTGGATTCCCTTTCTTGCCTGCGACTATTTGCTGTGATAAAATCTTTAAGCAATAAAACGAAAACAAGGCGAAAATGATGGACCTGGAACAGTCAGGTGTCCTTGGTGCTCAAGAAACTGTGCCAAAGCTCAGTCATGTCTTCAACCATGGCCTCTGACAGATATTTCGCAAGCTTCTTTAGAAACCCAGTCCATCATCACCCACAGGCTTTCTCGAACATGGAAGGTCCCGATTCCTTAAGGTGACACACCTTGACAGAATGACAGGCATGAAAAGAATCTGATTATTGTCGATTTTCTATTGCTAGCCAAAAAGGCACTCCCTGTTACAGGTTTTGCCGTCCCCAGCTCATCAACGGACCCCATGCTTCCATTCATCACTTTAAGCAAAGAAATGATGCCTCCCATAGACCCACAGAAACCTTTTCCCTTTTCATGTATTTTGACTCGTGTGTGTCAATGACAGCTTCTAGTTCTTGACACAGTATCATGTCATGTTTATTAAAACTCAAATATTATTGGCTCCATGAATTCATTTAAAGTTCAATTCAAACCCAAGATGGTGAAAGTTCAAGTAGAGCCCAGCGGTTAAAATAAATAAATAAATAAAATAGAACCTGTAATTATGGACTCGTTCATGCAACTCGCGTCTGTTTAGTAATATAATAAGGTGTGAATGAAACTAAGTTTTATCCTGATTATAATTTTAAAAATATTCTACTAATTAATATACACGATACTTTTATATGGATTTTAATGAAAACTCTTTTTAAAATTTTAGTTATAAAAAAAAACTATAATTTATAATTTTCTGAACATGTCATTTTAAATACAACCACAAAAAATATCTAAACCAAATGTACCCGTACATAAAATGCATATAAAACATTAGAATTTAGACAAAATTCTTTTAGAGTATGCTTGGAAATATAATAAATATTGTTTTTAAAAATTTATTAAATTTTTTTTAAAAAAAATTAACATTAGTATATCAAAATGATTTAAAAATATTAAAAATAATAATTTAAATATAAAAAATAAGATTTTCAAAAACTTTTAAAAACATAATTGAACATAAGCCAAACAAAACTTAAATTAAGCTCGTCAGCATAATTGTACTCTAGCTAGAAAAAAAACGGACGGCTCCGAATAAGTGTGAAGTAACTGATTTATTTGACAAGTACAATTGTTTTCGTTTATGATATTAAACTAGTACATTCGTGGGTCTTCGTTGCACATCCAACTATATTTTTTTAAAAAAATAAAAAATAAAAAATATAATTTTTTTTAAAAAAATATTATTAGATTGAATGATCTTCAAACTTATTAAACTTATCAACCTGATTTTTTTACCTAGTTTAATTTTCTAATTAAACTATACGAATTTATTCAAAATAAATCATTTAATTTAACAGGTTTAAAGATAATTTTGATGGCTATAAATATATGATATACTTTTTAAAATAACTTTAAGATATATTTTTTTTAATATTGAGATGATACTAAATTAGATCGACCTCGATCACCTAGAGGTGAGTTATGAATTTTAATAAGTTTAATAACTTTGTTGTTTTTGTAAATTATTTTTATTTAATTTTATGATAAAATTAGATACTTACAAAATCGAGTATCAACTCTAAAAATGATATTTACTTAATATTACAGTAACTTTATATAAAGTAAATAAAAATAAGCAATGAATTCTATTTACAACCAATCTAATATTAGAAAAGAGTGAAGTAAAGAAAAAACAACTAGAAAAATTAAAAGAAAAAAAACATATCATATTTAACGGATAAACCCGCAGAATATATGAATCAGGTAACCTGAATCAATATGACAAACTTGCAAACCGGATAATGAGCTCTACTAGGATAATTAACTTGTTTTTTTAAAATATTGTTTATTTAACTATATAATAAAAAAATAGACAATTACAAAATCGAGTGTCAAACAAATACCAAAACATTTTTAAGATTATAATAACATCATAGAAAGTAAAATAAAAAAAATATATGAAACTTAATTCTTAACCAACTTAATATTAAATGATAAAATTAAAAAAATTAAATTTAAAAAAAAAGTTAAATTCATTAAACTCGTCAATAGATAGACAAACTTTCTAAAATTTATTAAAATGTTTTTTTAACTATTTTTTTAGTTATATTATAAAAAAGAAAAATAGATGATAATATAATTAAGTTCAACTAGAAAAATTAAAAAAATACCTCGCTAAACCCTCGAACCGGTGCCACCATAATTATCTCGTCAAACTTGTAAATCGGGTCATTGACTCCATAAAATTTAATAATCTAATTTTTTTAAAATCATTTTTTAGTTAACTATTTTTTCTAAAAAAATAAATCATACCGCAATGCTGAAATATTTTAATGACATTAACTCGATACTGGG
>Ga0325403_1003927_pt1 | contig 13718 bp, 4 predicted proteins | sample PopdelMetagenome_19_FD_205665 | JGI IMG/M metagenome (GOLD analysis project Ga0325403, IMG submission 205665) | Populus deltoides microbial communities from Bellville, Georgia, United States - Xylem-PdKOR-R4 | ecosystem: Host-associated > Plants > Phyllosphere > Stem > Wood/Secondary xylem...
CTGGGTTTAAATTGGCTAAAATCTTGGTAAAGACTCAGATTTGCTGGAGCATTGCGAGGCTAAAAATGAAAAATGTTTGTCGGAGCTTTCCAGAAACAGAGTCTTTAGATAGCTTCTTTATGCTTCTTAATGGAAAACAAAATTGTTGAACTTTGATGTTTCAAATTATTCAACATAATTTTGTCATTCTATACTACTAGACTAGGCAAGCATCTTTCCTGAATTTATAATGGGAAACGAGTTCATGATGCTTCGACTCTGAAGGTAACTGAATAGCACTTGGAACTATTAATTGGACAATTCATGGCTGTAGAATCCACACATCTGAAGAAGAAAAAATTAAAATGGAAAGGAGAATCCACTGCTAATGGGTCTCGTTCGATCTTAAATTGTGCATTCCTGTTTGCATTATGTCTAGTTGTAGCTCCTGTCACCTTCGCTTTGTTTCATAAAGCATAATTTCATCCAGGTTGAGAGTCGCCGAAGATTTAGCATCCTTCGATCTTGGGATCAAGATGGGCTCGCTTGATCTTCTTTTGAGTGCTGTATCATCTATTTACCATGATTATGTTGGCGCCAATACGAAACTGTGCTATTGTGCCTTGTAAACGAAGTTTATGTCCTTCAATTCTTTTTCTGTAGGTATCGTGTTGCAGAGATAGCATGGGTACAGGATAATCCACCAGAAGGATTAGAACAAAGAACCGAAGTTTATGTTCTTATTTTTCTGGCATATTATATGTATCTTCATCTTATCTCTGTTTGTGTGTGCGAGTGTGCATGTTTATTATTTTCTTCTTTTTCTGGTAGCGAAGTGACAATTGGTGGGTTAACACCATATATTACAGGATAATCCACTCGAAGGGGAACAATGAATATCTAATCTGTGTGTATGTTTTCTCCTCTCTTCTTTTCTTTTCTGGTTTTCAAGTGATAATGAGAATGCGAAGACTGAGCCTTAAAGTACACTTTCTCTAGGTGCTAAAAGAGGATATGACGCGGACTGGTATATCTAAGAACATCAGAACAGGGCAGCAGGATGCAGTGAAAATGTGTAATTTTCATAGATCGGATGCTATGGAAATATCCATTTTTTATAACCAATAATCCTTCATCCCATGATCGTGGATCTCATTCTTTTTGTACAATATTTTAAACTGAATCCATCAAAATAGGAAAACTCATTTCCCATCTGTAGCAAGTCAAGTTCTTTGTGTCCCGAAGAGAAATACAAAGGAAACTGAGCTCATAAGCCCTTACCTTATTATTGTTAGTCAGCAGAACCACCAGTTGTCCCATTTTATTTATCCACGTGTCTATTTTCAACTGTCTCAAAATGTTTTGTCAAAACATGCTATGAAGTGTTTAGTTTTTCATTATACTTGTTAAAACCATATGTATTTGATGCTATGAAGTGTTTAGATTCGGTATAAGTTAAAACCTTTAAAGATCAGAAACGCCATAACTATAAAAAAATTCTCAAAATATTTAATTTTATATCAAAAGATGATTACGAGAGAGAATGACAATGATGAAAGGTTGGAGTAATTTTGGATGATGTGGTATTATATTTATTGCCTTTTTTTTAATCTTTATAAAAACGGGGCGAACAAATCTCGGATGAAGGGAATATTTAGTGTTTTGATCCAAATTTCAAGAGTTCAAATCCAAACGTAAAAGGGCATTAGCAGTAAGCAGAAACATGGCTAAGCAGCAAGCAGAAGTAGTGGTGTGGGTGATTAATTGATTATGAATATAAAACATTGGTTTGCAGGCATTTATGATTGTTTTTTCTGCTGCTGTTGTTGGTAGTAGTAGTGGCATACAAGGTTCAACGCGTAGCTCGCTATTAAGCTTGAAGGATCGTTTTTCTTACCAAGTCTTCTCTCTTACCGCCCATCCAATCCAATATTATAACATGACAACCCTGCACGTCCTTCACTTGCCTACTCCCAACTATCTTCTCTTTAATTGTTCAACTTCGCAGCCATTTTATTACGTGCAAAGCTAAACCACCCTTCAAACACCATCCAATGTCACCACTGCTGCTGCTGCGGCCACCGTTTTGTTAACAAACAACATTACCCTTTCCTACACCACCTCGAGAGAATGGAAGGTCGAAAGAACTGGCCAATCTCCTCCCTTTCTCTGCTTTTACTTTCCAATCTTTTTTTCATCCTTGTAAACTCCACTTCCGCAGTAGACTCTTCTTCTGTGGCTGCATACACACCTCCGGATAACTATCTAATTGATTGTGGATCACCGCAGGATACCAAGCTTGATGATGGCCGAACCTTCAAATCTGATTCTGCCTCGCGGAGTTACCTTGAAACCAATGAAGATGTACAAACTTCTGTCGATTCCATTTCCGTAAAAGGGTTTTCTGTCTCTTCTTCTGCGCTCCCTTTATTTCACAGTGCAAGGATTTTGACGGCTGTTTCAAAATATACATTTTACATCACTCGTCCAGGGTGGCATTGGGTTCGTTTTTACTTTCACCCGCTTCCTCACCCTGTATACAATCTAACCAGTGCTGTTTTCAGTATCACCACTGATGAGGTTGTCCTCTTACACGACTTCTTTGTCAAAGATAACTCCACACTGGTTTTCAAGGAATATCTCTTTAATGTTTCCGGTGATAGATTCTCCCTCCTTTTCAAGCCCAAGGAGAGATCTTTTGCATTCATCAATGCCATCGAAGTTGTGTCTGCCCCGGACGGTCTTATCTCTGATTCTGCATCCACAGTTCCCCAAGGTGGAACTTTAAATGGTTTGTTTCAGCATGCTTTTGAAGTGTGTTATCGGTTGAATGTTGGAGGACCAACCATAACTCCAATGAATGATACCTTGTCAAGGACATGGCTGCCTGATACCCCATACAACGTCTTTCCCCAAGGAGCGCAGAATGCATCTATTATTCCCAGTGCTGTCAAATACCAGCAAAGTGGAGCTACTCCATATATCGCACCGAGCTGGGTTTATGCAACTGCAGATGAAATGGCAGAATCTGAGACGCTGCAACCAAACTTCAATCTGACATGGCAGATGAATGTTGATCCTGGATTTTCGTACTTGATCAGAATGCACTTCTGTGACGTTGTCAGCCAGGCCCTTAATGATTTGTACTTCAACGTTTACATAAACAGCATGATGAGTGTGTCAGGTCTTGATCTTTCTTCCATAAACAATGCCCTTTCAACTGCATATTATACAGATTTTGTGCTCAATGCCTCGTCCATCAGGAATGGTTCCATCAGGGTTCAGGTTGGCCCTGCTTCCGGCATGCAGTCAGGCATCTCTAATGCTATTCTTAATGGATTGGAGGTCATAAAGATTAGCAACTCAGTGAGGAGCTTGGATGGTTTATTTGGCGTTGATGGATCATCAGGTAGAGGACGTACAATGAAGATTGTTGCGGGTGTTGGGCTTGCAATGGGGGTGACAGCAATGCTGTTACTTGCAATTGTGTGCATCCGGTGGCAACAGAGGCCTCGAGATTGGGAGAAGCTAAACAGCTTCTCGTCATGGCTCCTTCCTCTCCACACCAGCCAATCTTTTTTCTCGACCAGCAAGAGCAGCTCGACGAGATCAAGCATCTTTGGTTCCCGGACAAGCAAAAGTGGTTATTCTAGCTACTTTTCTAATCAAGGTCTTGGCCGGTACTTCAGTTTTAGTGAGTTGCAGAATGCCACACAAAATTTTGATGAGAAGGCAGTGATTGGAGTTGGTGGGTTTGGAAAAGTTTATCTTGGAGTGTTTGAAGATGGAACAAAGATGGCAATAAAACGAGGGAACCCAGGATCAGAGCAGGGCATAAACGAGTTCCAGACAGAAATACAAATGCTTTCCATGCTAAGGCATCGCCACCTTGTATCACTTGTTGGCTTCTCAGATGAACAATCAGAGATGATTCTTGTTTATGAGTACATGGCTAATGGCCCCCTTCGCGACCACATCTATGGCTCAAAAAAAGCCCCTTTGTCATGGAAACAACGGCTTGAGATTTGCATTGGTGCAGCTCGAGGTTTGCATTATCTGCACACCGGCGCAGCACAAGGCATCATCCACCGCGATGTAAAAACCACAAATATACTTGTTGATGAGAATTTGGTTGCAAAAGTATCAGACTTTGGGCTTTCCAAAGCTGCACCAATGGAACAACAGTATGTGAGCACTGCCGTGAAGGGTAGCTTTGGATATCTTGATCCTGAGTACTTCAGGAGACAGCAGCTTACTGAGAAATCTGATGTTTATTCGTTTGGAGTGGTTTTGTTTGAGGTTTTATGTGCAAGGCCTGTATTAAACCCGGCATTACCAAGAGAGCAGGTGAATTTGGCTGAGTGGGCAATGCAGTGTCACAGGAAGGGAGTGCTTAACAAGATAATTGATCCACATATCGCCGGAAGTATCAACGAAGAATCACTGAAAACATACGTGGAAGCTGCGGAGAAATGTTTAGCAGAACATGGTGTTGACAGGCCTGGCATGGGAGATGTATTGTGGAACCTAGAATATGCCTTGCAGCTTCAGGAGACTTCCTCTGATCAAACTCAAACAGATCTTCCAGAGGATAAAAGCACCAGTCACATGATTGCCTTTGAAAAGCCAAATGGAAAAGTTTGTGGAGGAGACTCTGGTGTTTCTGTTAGTGATGATTCTCAAGTAACTGTTACTTCTCCTTTATTCTCTCAGATTGAGAATTTTCAGGGAAGGTAAGGAACTGATTACGAATTAAACAACTAAATAAATGGTAGCAGCATGCACTTGTTGGCGGTATATCTACGTCTCTATGCATGACCGTAGCTGCTCTCAGAAATGTCCTAAACGTCGGCCAACATTGATGCGGTGGGAATTTTTCAAACAAAAAAAATCCCTTTATTTCTTCTTTTTTTTCAGTATACTAAACTGGGTTGTTTGTAGATGATTCTGCTGGGCAGACCTGATTGCTTCTTATTTATCATTTTTTTATTTTATTTTTTCCCTTTAAATTGTCGTGTTGGTTGCTTAATTAGTAATAGGGCATCATCATGTATAATTAATAGCACTCGACCAATGATCCAATGCTCCCATGATTATTATCCATTAATCAAGTATTAAAAAAAAAAAATAGGAACTCAGATGACTTTGTGACTTTAAGAACAACGGTCTATCCAAGCAGAAGAGTCTAATTTTTCAGATCTATTATTAGTAGCAACCAGCAAGTTGCTCGCACGTTGTTTCAAATCTGCTTTTAAGATGCTTAAACTTATAAGCAATTAGAGCTTCAATTGGATTGTGGAAAGTTTTGGGAGAAATAATGTGAAAGCAGGAAAACCTCTTTTGTGTTTTTTAAAAATTTAAATTTTAAAAAAAAATTATTTTTATTATGTTTTTTTAAATCGTTTTCACGTGTTGATGTAAAAAAAATATATTTTAATTTATTTAAAAAAATACTTTAAAAAATAATCATTATCATACTCGTTATCATATTTCTGTTAAGGCTTTGATTTTACAAATTAACTCTTTTATTAAAAATATTCCAAGTTTTTTATATTTGAATATTAATATTACTTTCTTAATTTTAAGATTATGAGATAATTTTACTCTTTACATAGACTTTAACATCATAAAATATTTTTTTCTTAATTATATAAATTTCATAATAAAAATTTAAGTTTATTAATTTTAAGATAATATTTCATTTTAAAAGATATTTTTTATTTTTATTTTTTTAATATTTTGTTACCAAAATGATTTTCAAAATTATATAAAAATATTAAGAGTGTTTATCAAAAAAAAAATATAATAAAAGTTGATTGATTCATATATCTTATATATTAAATATATTTTCTCATATACCCTATTAAGAATTTTCACTCTCATATGCCCTTATATATTCATCTTATATGCTCTTTTATCATTTTTAGATGAAAAAATGTTCCTACTACCCGCACAATAAAAAATTAAAAAACCTAAAGAAAAAAAAAATAACTTGTAAAATCTTCAAAAATATGTTTATGACAACGAAACAATTTTTTGCAAGACATGGGTTCTTAAAACGTTTCATTAGCTTCCAATTATTTTTATAAATTATTTCAATATTTTGGGATGTTCTAAGTTTTATATTCCAGGTTTTATAATTTCTATTTTTTATATATAAAATTACTTTTTGAGCTTCTCAAATTTAGGTTCTTAAAAATTAATTTTATTTTTTTATGTTTTAATTTTTTTACTTAGTGGGTATTTTATAGCCATGTAAACACTATTCTATGAACGACGTAAAACTGAGTTACCAGAGGCAATACATTGTCGGTCAAAGTTTTATCGGGAATTTAGGGTCGGATTTAGTTTCCATCGGTAGTTATGATGTTTTGTCAGGGATTTAGGTTGCGTCAATCCATTGATAAATATTACTGATAGAATATTACATCAATATACCGTCAAAAAATTGTCGACGGAAGGCGATAGAATTGGCGATAGAACTTAGTCGCTAAATCCATCATGAAATCCGTCAAAGAGTCCATGACTTCTTAACCATTTTGTAACCTTATGATGAAATAGCTTTTCTTTTGTTGACAGATTCTTCTTGTATGTCGGTATTTCATCAAAAATATTGTAATTATTTTGTTTTTTGTTTTTAGTTATGTAGGTATTAAATCAAAAAATCACAATTAAACCAAACCAAATGAAACACTAACATTAAAATCTTATTATTCCAATATTCATTACAATATTTATTTTACAATAATAAATACATTCATCGCAAACCAAAAGAACTGAAGGTGAAAGGGGGAAATCCCAAACCAAAAAAACTGGAATAAAGAGGATAATATGAAGATAAATATTCCATCATTTTCTCCCAATTTCATTTGCTTCTTCTTCTAATTTGGCTTTCATCTCCTCTTTTAATTTGGCTATCCTCGACCTATTCTAGGACTATTAACTCAAATTCCAGTGTTGATTTGCTTAGGCTAGACTGTTGTGTTCCTATAGTTAAAGTAGTATGGCCTAGCCTTATTTCTCTAGCTAATATGATATGCATCCCATAAACCCAAGCCATGTCGGGTTCATCAGTTGCTCTAACCTCCAATCACAACTGATGATCGTGAGGATGATGGGTGAAAGTGTTTGTATCATGGTTTTCAAACATTACAGCATTGTATGGTTCCTACAAAACAAAACTAAAAGTCAATTATAATTTTAAGAATTATAGAAATTACAAGATTTAAAAATAAAAAAACTTACAATGAATGCCTCAGCTTTGTTATCTATAAGTTTCTTCATCCACCTTCGTTACATGAGTTTCATCATATAACTTTATCGGTGTAAGCTCGTGCCCAAATTATTATTGCTACAAAATAAATGTGTTGTAAAAAGATATAACAAATAAACATCATATTGAAAAATAGGACAAAATAATTCCAAATTTTTTACTAGGTGTTTTGCATGGTTGACAAATGGGAGAGATCCACCAGTATATGCTCACAGAACCATGTATTTCTTTATTTTGAGTTTGTGACTCGAATAAAAAACTCTTTAAACTTTTCCCAATCATTCTATGTAACGTGACTTGGTCTATACTTCTTTGATACCTCAACGTCATTAGAGCTAGCTCAGTTTTTTGTATATTTGTGGGCATCATACCACAAATCTCGCAAATTGGTACAAAAACATTTGTTAAATATAAATGAGAATTTGAGAATTTTACCTTATAAGTTCTAATATAAAATTTGTTTGATAATTACCTAGTTGTGTTGTGGTTTTCCCACACTTTTGTTTTCTCTTTTCCAGTAATTTTTTTCCTGCATTGTCAATTCGTACATTATTATTACGACATTTCACATTATGCATCATATTACACATAATTCTTTTCATATATAAGTACACAAATATGAATGTGAAATTCAACATGAATGATTTTATATAATTTTAACAAAATTTCTGTAGAATTTCCCTTATACAGGGCCTTAACTAAAATTTCATTCCGCTAACTTCTTGCATATAATCAACACCACACAGCACAAACATTCATCACAACACAAGTAGCTTCTAGCGTACCACCAGTCAATTTATTTTTTTTTTCCATATAGTGATTATACAACATAATCTTTAACCATTTGTAACAATTCCACAACAATATCAAAATTTTCTAATTAATTTCATACGTGACATAAAATAAGTTGCAAATGTTGTTGGTTGAACTAGTAGTAGCTCTTTTTGAAAATTTTCTCAACATCTCCAAATATTATACAAGTTAATTCTCAATTTCAATGTAATAAATCTAGATTTTACATGTCCTAAAACATTCTACATTTTAAAAATGCATTTTTTAAGTCTAACAAGCTATTTAAATTATTCAATACTTTACTTTATAGTACTAATACTACTACTATTATTGTCTATGGGCTTAAACACTTTGTATAACAATTTTCATAATCATTTATCTATTTTAAATGTTGTTGAACATCATTATTTTGTTTTACAATTATGTTTATGTAATTTATCATATTTATTGGAAAAACAAATACATTCTCTTAGCAATCTACACTTTATTTTAATGTTTATGTAATTTTAATGTAATTCATAACACACTAGTAAACAACAATAATAAATTTTAAAATTTGTTGGAAAAATACACTCGACAACAACAATGACAACAATAAATAATTACAAATAATAAAATGCATAGTAAAAAATTAAAATCATTCACACATGTACAATAATAATAATTTTTTGGCAACTACAAACATTTTAGAGGAGATTAATAGAGAAAGGGACTTACCTTAAAAATACTAAGAGAGAAAGGGACTAGGCAGCGGAGAAAGAGAGAAATTGGTGGTGGAGAAAGAGAAAGACTGGCAATGAAAAGAAAGAGGGGGGCCAAGTGGTGGGGGGGATAGAGAAAGAGAGGAGTTGGTTTCTAACAATAATTTTGCAACATAGATGAAAAGGATAGAAAGAAGAGTCGGGTTATAACCTAAAATCACCGATAGAATTTTCATTGGTGATTTTGTCGATATATTATCACGTCAATATGTTCTGACAGAATCGCTAATGGATTATTAATTTTTTTTAATATTTTTATTTCTATTAGCAATTTTATCAGCATTACAGATGACATATAGCTCATCGGTAATTCCATCACCATTTCTGAAACCTACTGGAATTTTCCAATGAAAATACATTTTCATCAGTGATTATGTCTTAATGTGTTTTTTTTTTTTTTACTTTTTCTTTCTTTATATGATCCCCTATCCAACCTAAATACACAACCTCAACAACACTAAGTATTTTAAAGCCAACAATTGTCAACATTAGACCCAAAATTACAATAAATATATTAAAAAAAACATAATGCATTATAAAATTACACACACACACACAATGATTATTATACATCTAAACCAATACAATACCCTTTAATCGGAATCCTTCACTTTATTTTCATTATTTTCTTAATCAAACTCAAGCTAGTTGATCTTTTCATCTTCATCTACTTTAGTATGTCCATTGATATTTAATATATCATTTAACTTGTCAACATCAACTTAAGTATTCTCAATGACATAGAAATTTATATTTTCTAACTTGGTAGATGGTGCAACTCAATATTAATCAACTAGCTCATCCATTAGGAATACATCGTCTCGCTCAAATACTTCATTGTTACCATCTTTAACTTCAACATGCTTCTAGGTTTGGTTTTCACAATGGATAGCTAATCAACTTTATTATGATTATTTCTAAAGGAATAAGTGTTTGTGTATTACACTTGTTGGCATTGTTTGGAAAAAAAAAAAACAAAAACAAAGTAACTTGTCATTATAATCAACTTCAAACTCATTGATAGTTGAACCCATTACACAAACCTCTTTATTATATGTCTTTATATTGTCATCATAATCTTCTATATGAATAACATATTCATTAACAAAATATTCATCAAAACATTGGCAATATAATCGAAGCTTTAAAAAAATTCAATTATTGATGTTGACACTACTGATAAATGTAGATATGGGTTAGAGTAGTTGGCTTTGTGATAAATGAAAGGGAGATAAATAGGGAGTGCTAGTATATTTCTCACCGGAGGAGGAGGAAGAAAACTAAGAAAAGGAATTGCCTGTTTTAACATATTAACAATTTCTGATGAAAATTTTTGTTGGCAATTCTATCAGCAAGTCCTAACGTGTAAATTTACCAACAGAATAGTTGATGGATTTTTAAAATAGTTTTTTAGTTTTTTAATTTATCGGTTATACCATCGGTAAATACCGGTTAAACATAATTTGTTGTCATTTTTATTGTAAAATATTAATGGAAATTCTCCATTGTTTTTATTGCAATTTACCAATTTTCTAATAGTGTCATGAAAACTATGCAATTTATTTAATATCTTTGTAGGGTAAATAGGGATAAAAATGTTTAGAAAAATTGTTTATTAAGTTAATTAACAATAAAAAATAATGAAAGGGCTTCTTTTCTCTTTCTTTTTTTTATAATTTTTTTTGGAAGAACCTTAATTAAGATTTTATAATTTATTCAATAATGATTGTTTGAATAAGGTTTAAAAAAAATTAAAATTCCATTCCACCTTAGGCGAGGATTTCACAATCAATACTATTTGAGAACATATGAAACATTTTTTCTAATTCATCTAGGATAATGAGTTCTATCTTAATCACTTAAATAACTTTATATCATTCTTATATCCAATATTTATCCATTTGTTACCCTTGATTAGAATATCATGTTGTCGATCAAAGCATAGCATTCTCTATGTAAGATAACATTGTGATTTCAAGTCTAAGAATCATTTACACAACATTCACATAAGCCTTTTTCATATACACAAGTGATCTCTCTATACGGAATCCTCATATGGATCGATTCCGTGTATATGTCATATGACAAATACCTACATATTAGTTTCAAGTATTCTTTATACATCAGCTTATGAGAACAGTTGCTTCCTTTTATCAAAAAAAAAAGAACATAATTTGTAAAGTCTCAATGGCTGTAATTAATATACAGTCTTAATAGAGTATCGACTAGAAACATTTAGGAACAATGCTTTGATAAAATATGAATCTCATAATTATAATAAGTTCATAATTGTTTTTGTAAAGTATTTTTGTCTCAATAACTTTATCTTTACTCTAGATTTATTAATCAAACATTAAATTCATTAATCAGATATAAATTAATATTAATAATAAATATATTTTTATATTAACGAAACATGTAATCAACTCATTGCTATAGTCTTTTCATCGGAAAGAAATAAAGACCAGTATTGCAGGGACTGTTTGGCGTTTGATATTGCAGTTTTGGGGTGGTTCGACTGTTTTGTGATGGAATCGTTCTTGATGAGTCTTTCTTGATCTTGTGTTGGCGAGATTCTAGTTATAGTGGTTCGGTTTGATCTATTGTTGGCTAGATTCTAGCTATGGTGGTTTGGTTTGTTTGATTTGCTAAGAGTTGGCAGGTGGCTGATCGCTAAAACATGACGCTTCGAGGTGCAGTGGTTCATGGTCAGTTGCGGTGATTCTAATGTTAGGCCGTGGTTGTTTGTATTAGCGAGGAAGAGGGAGGCTTCAGGTTAATTGGTTCATATATCTCATCAATTTTGAATTTTGAAACAGATAAAAGTAATTGCATGCAATTATAGCTTGGTGTAAATAAATAGGAAAGGCCAAGCCAAAACGGGATGTTTTAGTGCAAGTTGGCTTATCTCAGTTTGATTTGCACTATTCCTTCATGCTTAAACCAAAGATGTGGACCGTCGGATTGGATGAAAAATGGATCCTCTTCATCAGTCATTTTTGTTGACCCATGAGATATTTGACCATGCAATTTGTCACGGTTTTATACATGAAAAAAAAAAAAAAACTAAAAATTGATCATAGCTATTTCGGACACTTTTTTTCTAAAAATTGTTAGAAAAAACAACCCAGCCAATAACCAACGCCCTATTCATTTCATATGTAAATTTAAAAAATAAAAATAAACAAACAAAAAATTATATGTTGAGATTGAAAGAAAAAGAAACAGAGGCAAGCCCTAGCTGACAGGTTTCACATAATTGGTTGGGCCAGTTTCAACTAGTTAGCCACCACATAAGCTTCATGAAAGACTGGAGAAAGAAAAGGAGAATCTTTTTTGTTTTTAGTTTCTGTGGGTCAAAAGTTTTGTATTAATTCATATTTTCGAGCGTCAATTTATTTTTATTTTTTCCGTTTTTATCTCTTCTTGACGACGAATTAAGTTTTCTTTTTAGTGAATTCCTTGGCAGATAGTTGGATTGTGGTATTTAATTTCTATGTTCAAAGTGGAGGAAAAGGGAGAAGGAAAAGGAAATAAAACCATTCAGCATTGATGTGGATGGGTTATAAACATCTCACCAAATCTCCTTTAATCCTTCCCGTGAATGAAGCCACAATTGAAGGAAAGAAAATAACAAGTTAGGGGTGTTCACGGTACGGTTTTAACTCAAAAATTCAACCGAACCGTAAAATAGTATTTCTTGTTAATATAACCCGGACTGAACTGAGAACCAGTTTAAACTGAACCGGTTTTGTTCGATTCAGGTCGGTTTTTTAGCATTAAAAACCAGAAAAATCGAAACGTTTCTATTGTTGCCGTTGTTGCAAGTCAACCATGAAATAAATCAGAGAGCAGAAGTGATTGTAGGAGAAGTCGACCATGAAATAAACCAGAGCGATGAAATAAAATAAAAATTGATGTTAACATATGAGAGAAAATGAGAAAGAAGAGCATAGAGGAGAGGGAGAGGGGGGGGAGGGAGGGGTGGGGCTGCTGGAAAGGGGAAGGGGGAAAGGGGAAAAGGAAGGGGGGTTGGGGGGGCGGAAAGGTAGGGTTAGGGTCTTTAGGTTTAGGATGTTTCTTTTTATACCTTTTTTTAGATTCAATTAAACCGATTCGGTTTAGTCCGGTTTAAACTTTTTTAAACTAGAACCGGACCGGACCGGGTTTAATCGGTCTATTCAATTTTTTCTATCGGTTCTGTTTTTTTAGTTGGTTAATTTTTTCTTGGTTTTTTCAGTTTAATCGATTGGTCGGTTTTTTTGAACACCCTTAACAAGCAACATTAACATTTGATACTTGGATTTTTTTATGGCATTAGCTACCCTTTTTTTTTCCTTTCATGATGGTTTTTAAAAAAAAATTATTCGGTGGATTTTTTTTACATATCTATTTTAATTATCATATAACTAAATAAAAAATAGATTTCAAAAAATAAAGTTATTAAATCCAATCGAATATATGTCACATGTTTGATAGGTTAGTTCGGGTTGACCCGTAATGATCCAAAATGTCATCTTAATATTTAAAAAAATGGTTAAAGCAATGTCATCTTTAAAAAATTTTAACAATTGAACTGGGTTTTGCTCGAGTCAATTCAGTTTTGTTTAAACCCGTTAGATCATCGGGTCACATCGTGTAAACTCACACCTGGTTTCAGTTCAAACTCAAACCATTCAAGGGGTTGGGTCAGAGGCCTCCAAGTTAACCTACCTAGTCAGACCAAGTTTAATAACATTGTAAAAAAAATTCTCACAATAATAAAAGAATAATATGTTGTTTTTATTTTCTTTTTTAGTAGGTTTGCATCAAAATCATCATGATATTATTTTTTAATAATGAAGACCTACTTGTAACGGTTAGTTTAAAAAGGTTTTTCCTTACCCTGCTATCGATTCAATTTGTGCCAGTTA
>Ga0325403_1003929_pt1 | contig 13714 bp, 10 predicted proteins | sample PopdelMetagenome_19_FD_205665 | JGI IMG/M metagenome (GOLD analysis project Ga0325403, IMG submission 205665) | Populus deltoides microbial communities from Bellville, Georgia, United States - Xylem-PdKOR-R4 | ecosystem: Host-associated > Plants > Phyllosphere > Stem > Wood/Secondary xylem...
TTAGTGCTGGTACATGACACTATTTACTGGAGTGATACTGTTGATTAGTGTCCAGGAATTACTGATGACGTTAATGAAAGGGCACCAGGGATCGAGGCTTTAAACATAAATTCTAATTGAAGGTTTAGATCGAAGGGTTTGTGCCTTAGTCTATAAAGTTGTTGTAAGGCATTAGTGACTCAGACAAGGAGAAAGGAACCGTAATTGATGGAACCGAATGGGAACCTAGTTCCTTTCATAAGAACTAGTGTTTATTCAGTGTTCGAAATGAAATTGTTAAAATAGAAGATGTGATGTGATAACATAGGGTATAAGCAATGGGGAGTACTTACGTTAAAACTAACGGTTAATAAAACAAGTTTATGATATTTGTTAGCAGGATGACGTGATCGAATGGGTGAACGTGTAGATCTCAAGATGGACATTCAAGATGATGCCGAACAAAGTAATTGAGATGGTCATTGGCATAGCAATGAATGGATTAAAGTGATTAGTCGATTTCACTATTAGGAAATGCGAAATAAATGGGTGATTCTACGTAAAGATAATGGATAATTGTTTTAGAAAGGATGGGTGGTATACCAAACTAGCATGAGCAAGAGTAAGTGCAGTTGCGCAAATACAAAGGTGCAATATACTTTAATGAACTGAGATCTTGTGGGCAAAACACGTCGAGGTCTTGCGGACAAAGAGCATGTTGTGACTTATAACCTAACGATAGCATGAAAGTGTAGGGAACCAGTGGTTCTACTTTTATGTAATTATAGTTGTTCATATTTACATAAATATGAGTTCTATGCAGGACTTCTACCGTGAACGACAAGAAGAAACTTTCCATTACGAGACAGTTGTTTTAGGAGTAGTTTGGATAGTATTAAATTTTTGGGAGTTGTAACCACAGAGAAAAAGTATTTATGTTTTTCTCATTTCTTAGTCATTATGTTTCTATTATATCAAATGCTAATTTATTTTCCTTAACCATTTATTATTTATTATGGTACATTGTGTGTGGAACTAAGATGTTATAGATATCTAAAAAAAAAATTCCTCATTTTCCTGAGTTCAAGGCTCATGGGAATTGTATTTATCATGAAAAAAAATCTCGGGGTGTTACATGAAGGCACACTATCTAAGAGATAAGAGATCAAATAAGCACTTAAAGGGAAAAGAGATAGGGCTTAAAAGTGTAATATCTAAGAAATGAGAAATCAAAGGCGCACTTAAAAGAAGATAGGGTATGAAGGCACAATATCTATGAGATAAGGGCATAAAAGTGCGCTCGAAATGAGGCATGGTTAGAAAATGCAATACCTGGAAGATTAGGGATCAAAGGCGTACTCAAAAGAAGAAGATAGGACTTAAAGACACATTATCTTAGAGATGAGGCCTCAAAGACGCACTCAAGAAGAGATGAGATATAGAGATAGAGGTAGGGCTAAAAATCTCACTGTCTAGGAAGCGAGGGCTATAAAGCGCACTCGGAACAAAAAGATGAGATAGGGTTAAAAAGTGTATTATTTGAGAAGGGAGGGATATAAAGCATACTCTAAAGGGAAAAAAAAAAAAAGAGATATGGCTACAAAGTGCACTATTTAGGATGTGAGGGCTCAAAGACGCTCTAAAAAAACAAGAGATAAGGCTATAAAACGCATTATCTAAGATGATTAGGGGCTCAAAAGCACAAAAAAAAAGATAGGGCTGGTACAAACCCATCAAGGATTCTTAGATTCTCAACAACGACCCAAATGTAATGTATTATAATATATGTATACTTACCTGATAAATATAGGTCCCCTTTCTTCATAGATTTTTCTTATTTTTAAATGTTTGAATCTCTATAGTAAGCTTCAATGGCTTTTTGCTTTCACTTACTAGAGTCACAACTTGTGATCCTAACCTCTAAGAAGAGCCTAATATCATCATATTTCTTTGCCTACCAACCTTTATCTCAAAGGTTGCCTGCTCTGACCTATATTATCATCATATTTCTTAGAAAGGAAATCATGGAGCCAGCCCTATTATATGTTTTTTGGATTTCTCCCCAGCTTGATCATGCCCTCAAGTGTTCAATTTGGGTTTTCTTTAAGGATAAGGCTGAAAACAGATTTGGTTATGTACAAGGAGTTGGTTTTATGGAGAATTTTGGAATTTTAAAGTTATTTCCAAACACAAAAACGATTTTGATGTTGGTTTAAAGCAAACCTATTCTAAAAACAATTTAAGTGATTCTCATTGTCAAGTCTTTGAGAAATTTCATGTTCTTTTGGTGAAATGAAGTGACATTGTTTCACGTCTTATTGGTCAAGAGGGTTCAAGCTTTAACTTAAGGGTTTTATAGAACCAGTCTTCAAAACATTTAGTTTTTTGTACGAATAATAGGGCTTGTTCCATATAGGAAAGTATTGCCTACCAATCCAGATTGCCCGCCTTTGATCAGAAAGGGCTTGATTGTGCACATAATGTAGACTCATGTTGTTGGTTATGAAGAAAAAAGATATTTATAGGCTCAAAATGTGTTTAAGAGATTTGAAGACTAAGGATCACTAGTGCTTATTTTCAGACCTTTTGTCCTTTGAGTTAATTTGCAAAATAGTCCATCGTGCCCCCTAGTGTCAGTATTGGGTTCTTCCTCTTTACTTTTTCTTTATTTGGTTTTAAGCATTGTCATCATATTAGTTATTTTTGTGATATGACCAAATCTTTTTTATTCTTTGGTTTTTTTTCATCTTTGTTTAGGCATCTTTGATCATTGAGGATCTTTTTGCATATTTCTCGCACTTGACCCCAGTGCGGGGTGTGATCTTAGCCAAGGTTATTTTTTAAGAAAAACGCATTAGGCTCAAAAAAGAATTGCAAAGAATTTTTTTTAGTATTATAAAAGGACTATCAAAGATGGTCTTTCCTCATTTCAAACGCATGCATTTAGAATCGGTAAGCTTTGTTTTCTTTTATACAAATACGCAAAATGGTTTCTCATTATTTATTTAGTTAAAACTCAGCTTTGAAGTCATCTCATGGTGTTTTGATTCTTTTTCAAGTTTTTTTTCTAGGTGATTGCTTGAATTTCTAGAACTTGTTTGTTAGAACAAACATTAATTTGGCTTTTGCTTATGAAGACTTTGACTTTCCAAAAATTCTTGTGAGATCATGCATAGTTTTTTGAGAAAAAAGGAACATACTAAAAAAATTGTTGGTGTAGTTGTTTTGTGAGTAAAAGGTGTACTCGTGTAGGTTTGTTATTTTCATGAAGGCACATCATGAACACAAAAAAAACATGTGATCTTATTAAAATGAAGGGCTCATTTGACAAAGAAAGTTGTATGGCATTATGAGCCATGCACATCATGAACACAAAAAAAACATATGATCTTATTAAAATAAAGGGCTCATTTGACAAAGAAAGTTGTATGGCATTATGGGCCATGTTGCTGACAAGACTAAAACAAGTCAAAAAAGACATGATCAAACAAAAGACAATAATAGGGGTAGGTTTCATCTTCATATTCTGGTACACTTACCCTCCGACTAGCCTCTTTATGAAAGCTCTTGTAGGGATCTCATTGATGGTGTGGACAGAAAACTGCGGTAGAACTTTATGCTCTATGGATACCCTTTTAAATTCAAGTCTCTCAAGAATTTATGTTGCCTTCTTCACACCCTACTTTTACCATTGGAGCTTTTAAATTTCTCAAGCATTCCGCCTCTATTGTATTTACTGATCCACTACCTGAAGCATGATTGGATAAAGGGTTGGTACTCACATTCGGAGTTTCTTCGAATGTTATCCACTTAGCTTTAATCAACTACATGAGTTTGTTCTTGAAGACACTACTCAGCATGATACTCGTAGGTCAGGTTGGGTTTATACCACTTAGGGTAAGGTGACTATAAAGGCGTGATTGGTTTTAGAGCTACATATCTAATGCTTAAGCTTTTGGTACATCTCATTTAGGGATAGCAGTAATAAAGGTAACTGTTCCTTGACTCTTTGAAAACTCTTAGTTTGGTTTTTGATTTGAGGCTCAAGTTTTCTAGTAGGAAATAAAGGGTCGAAATTGATGTTGGCGATTTGGGGTGAAGGGGATGGAGTATGGTAGTTTTAGAATTGGTTTTTCCTATCCTTGTAGCCATTTTCAACATGGTTGGCCTCCTTTATTTTTCCTTTGAAGCTCTTTTTCTCGATGGGTGTGGAAATTTTACCACTCCTAACTCCTTACTCTCTACACTTAGCTACTATTATAGCGTTAATGAATTGCTTTGTTGAACTACCCATTACATGCTCATAGTACAATGTCTTAAGGGTGCTAGCAAATAGAGTGACCATTTCTTTATCCAAAAGTGGGGGATGCACCTGTGCAACTAGATCTCTTCATCTTTTAGCGTACTTCTTTATTCTTTCTTTGTCCCTTTTCTCCAAATTGGATAAGCTGGTTCTATCGAGAGCGATATCCATGTTGTACATGTACTGCTTGATAAAAGCATCCAGCATATCTTTCTATCTCAGGATCTTGGTGTTGTTTAGCTCAATGTTGCCTCACTCAAACTATCCTAGAAAAAGTGCATTAGTGGTTTCTCATCATGCACTATTTCTGTCATTTTATTATAATAGGAATTGAGATTAGTCATGAGGCATTGAGTTCTAGTGTATTTGATAAATTCAGGAACACATAACTTCTTCAGTACAACCATAATCGGGACTAGACATATTTTTACGGCCTCTACTAGGTCATACAAGTCTACCATTTTAATAGCCCTGATTCTAGTTTCCAATGCTGCCTTCTTATCTTGATTAATTTCATCAGATGACTTTATATTGTGGGACTCGTTGGCAAATGCATTTATAATTGTAGAGGCTGGCACCGGTACTGTTGACTGCATAAATGTTGGATTGTGTTGGGGCTTTTGACCATGTTCACTCATCATTTCTTCCAATTGAGCTGTTGTTGGGGTCTAAACAAAGGTGACGGATCAGTTAGAAGAAGTTTCACTAGAGGCATGTCAAAGTGTTTGCTCGAGTAAGCTATAAAACGACTCACATTTGCCTTTAGAGACTTCAACTCTTCTTGGAAATGAGCATCACGGTATGCAAGCTTTTTATCTTCCATATTTCTCAATCGAAGTCGAGTGTTATAGACTCTTTGGGGACCTATATTTCAACATGATACATGTATGTATGTTATTTACAATGAATAGATGTATGTGTATGGATGCAAATGTACATGCACATCGGGTATGGATGGTAAAAACCCATAATCTTATCATCTTAAACCCTTTTTAGGAAAACCATGGTTTTAGCTAAGAAAATTTTGTAGAGTTTAGGATTATTAATAAGGTTTATCTTAATACAAAATGAATTATTAGAGAGTTCGCACTCTAAAGACAGGTTTTATGCCATTACATGAAGGGTAGGCTCACTATAAAATAAATTAAACAGACCAATAAAAGTACATAGACAAGCAATTAAACAAGCAAAACTCAGTCCAATCAGATAAAGCCTCCCTAGTTGAGTCGTCATCCTGTCACGGGGCAACATCGAATGGCGGGCTAGCCTCCCTAGAGGTATTGGGAAAGGAAAGGATTTTGAGTATAATCATAAAATTATTATTATAAAGTTCAGGAGTCACCATCTAATATTATAATCACTAGGAAACCTATGGTCTGCGAGAAAATGAGTAAGAGACTGGTTGTGCAAATAGAAGATGCATCATCCTCAGTGCACCCTACCTAAGATAAGTTGCATTGTTGTTTGATTGTTATTCTGCTTCGTGTTCATGTCTATTGGTCTTATCTATGGTTCAAGGCAGATTTGTTTTTGTAGGGAATTCTCTATCTTAACGGATTAAATCCTAACCGTTCTAAAGTCTAAATTTTAGCATCACATTTATTTTGCACTTTGTATCTTTAATACCTAAAGATATAAAGTAATTTTATACCTTTAATATTAAAGTCTAAAGCTAGATCCTAACACTTTAAATATAAAGTGAGCAAAATGATTGGTAAACGATTTTTGATATTTTGATCAAACTTTAACGGACAATCATAAACTGGTTATGATATCCATTTTACATTTTAAAACATGAGAAATATGCAATTTTTGTGTTTTTTTTATGAAGATATGCTTGAAAAACTTTTAGGATTTAACCGTATATATGAAAACAAAATATTTTTTTTGTTTTTTTAAGAGGAAATTAATTTATTTTTTAAAAAATTTTCAATTGTGTTTGAAAAATTTTGGAGAAAACTGAATATTTTAATACTAGATATGTATCTTATCGTGTAAATATATGGCCTATATTATGTAAAATTGATAGAAAAACAAGCAAAAAAATCACAAATTTTATGAAAGAACTTTTGAATTTTTTTTTCATTTTTTTTAATTTTATATTATTATATATTATTATTATTAATATCTTATTATTATTATATGAGGTGGGTCAACTAGTGGCTTGACACTATCAAAAGATTTTGATGTCTTATCCCAAGTGCAGAAGTGTCGAAGTAATAAATAACCAGGTAAGCCACAGGAATGTTAACTATATAAATTATAAATAATAATAATAATAATAATAATAATAATAATAATAATGGTGATGATGATGGTGATGATGAGTTAAAGAGGACTTTGAGATGTAAGATTAATGTGAAGATTAAACAATGATAAAAACAGTTGTTAAGGTTAGAGGATCCACTAATGGTATTTCAAATAAGTATAATATAAACTCTTTTTATTACTCTACTGGAAACCACACACATGAAGAAGGTTCCAATAAGATGATTTGTCATTAATAGCTCATTATAAATTATTAACATGATCATATTAATTATCTTATTTAAGTAACACCAATACTTTTAAATATTGTCAGGAATTCATGATGCTAACTTATGTTAACAACAAATCAAATTCCTTTCACATCATAGATGTCGGTTATACCATACAGTTAGCTATGAAGGATCAAGCATTTATTGTACTAAGTGTTGTACAACACAAATATAGATTAACCATTTAACAAGTAAGGTATTAAGAATTAATAAGATAAAAATGATAAGACATGTTAATAGCAAGTTGTTTAGGATAAAATCATTGAATCCACGTTGAGTTTATATTATACTTATCCTAACACCATTAGTGAAACCTTTTCACCTTGACATAATAAACTTAGCTAAACATAATGAAGAAGAGAAACAGAAATAAACAAGAGGAGAGCATGATTATATAAGTATAGTAAAGGAAATGAAAGGCATAAACAAGAGATTAATGAAAGCAAAACTTAAACATTACAAAAATATAAAGAAAAAGAGCAAGAACATGATCTTGATATGAAAACCAAGATGCCTAAATGCATGGCAAATGCCTCTTTTCATAGGACAAAATTTGGAACTATTGATTTGATGACTAATTATTGAGTGGGTGGCCACCTCTTGACTTGGTAACAATCATTATCTTCTTGTCTGTAGAAAACATCATTGCTAACATCATAATTTGAACAAATAGTCATCATGCAAATTCTGGGAAATTGTCTCAACTTTCCAACAAAATAAGAATGAGATCATTTGGACTTCTAGAACTTTAGATATGGGTTGAAAACTGAACAATGTCTGGGTTACAAGACAGATTCTGACTTCTTTGTTGTTGCTACAATTTGAACTTGAAAACGATCTTTTTGATTCTTGGACTCTTCATAAAAGTTTTAGGCCTATGTCTTAGCTTTCTATCCATATAAATCATACCTAAATCCAAGTTCTACAACTCCAGTTATGATCCAATAACTGAATAGTGTTCCAATTTGAATTCAACCAGCATCTCTTTTCTAAGCTTAAACCTATTTTTGTCTTCTCAATTTCAGTAGTTAAACTCATCAATCAATTCTTTGATTTATGTGATAGGCTTGCATTTAAAATAAGCATTTACCATAAATTAAAGATATCTTATGTTATCAGACTTGTTATTATAAAACATGCTTAAGTTAGGGAATTTAATGATACTTCAAGTGCAAAATTATGATATAAAACCTTAATAAAAATACATTTTTAAGTATTAATCGTACCCTAACAAACTTCTCTTCTTCTTCTTTTTTCAAGTGGGTTGGGTCCGGCCTAGCCATCTAAGCGGGGCTAAAACGGATTCAACCCATGGCGCACATGGTCACTGGCTCGATCTAGTGACCATGCTAATTAATTTAGCCACTGCTTGCAGAATGAATTCTATATGTAGTGACCATAAGGGTGGGGATGAAGAAGAAGAAAAAAAGGAAGGAGAATGCTTGCTTTGTTAGAGGAGGAGAGCTTTTAGTGGCTAAAAGGTCCGGCTAGTGGCTCATTGTGGCATAGAGGCGACTCTGTGATGTCAACTAAGTTACTGAGGTTGCTGGAGGAGAAGATTGTGGTGGAGAAGAAGGAGTTGGCGGTGGTTATTTCAGAAACAAGGGTGGCTGGCTGGTGGTTGTGCTGACGACTCATGGTGGAACTGTTAATGCAGAAGTCGATGGTGAGGTGGCTGATGGCCAAAGTTGTGGTGGCAAAGAAAGAGAAAGACGATAATGAAAAAAAAAAGGGTGGGGATTGGTTTTTTTCAAACTTTGGCCTATAATTTCTCCCCCTCTAGCCATGGAATCCACCCCTACTTATAGGGGGTGGAAAAGGGACATGTTGTCTTTTATGGTGCCAAATCTTGGCCCTTGAATCAGCTTGGAAAGATCCCAACCTTCGGCTCGAAGTTGTCATCATTACTTGAAAAAGTTGTTGTAGAAGGGTTGGTTGGGTTGGTCACTTTGGGGTGGTGTCGAGGCTGTTGTGGTGTCCATTGACCAAAAAAGATCATACTACGGTGTAGTTAGATGTCAAGCCATTGTTTGCGTGCAAGTTTGGTCAAATTTGATGGAGAGATAAAACATTAAAATCCCTAAAAAGTGGCTACTCGAGCAAAATTTCTAGTGAAAAGGGAGGAAGATAAGTAACAGTACCAGACGACTCATCGTCTAATGTGTGTCTTTTTTTTTTTTACTGTTCAAACGAGGGTCAAAACACGTCGTTTCATTTAAATAAAATAACATTGTTTCAGCTTTTAGGGTTTTCATTTAGGGATTTGGTCAAAATTCAATTTGGTCCTCTAGCTTTTAATTTCTTTCAATTGCACTCCTAATTGAACATTGACCATAAACTTCTAATTTTATGTAATTTTGCCCCTACCAAACTTAAATGTTAGCCCCGAATTTTAGTGCTTTTTTTCACATTAGTCCATAGTCTTGGATTTATGTAATTTGACCCTTAATTAACCATTAATCTTTTAGTTTTTTTAAATTTCACCCCTTATTTCAATCAATAAGGTCCCTGTAGTTCGGCGCCTTTTGCAAAATGGTTCTTGGCTGTGAATTTCTTCAATTTAGCCCTTAATTGACCCTAAAACTTTGATTTTCTTGCTTTTCACCCCTGATTTAAACAATTGACTTTATAAAATTTAAATTTAGTCTTCTAAAATTCTAATCTTCTTAATTAAGCCCCTAAACTTAATGTTTCACCAATTAACCTCTTAATAAAATTAATTTGACTCATTTAAAGAATAATTAAGTCCTTACACCTAATTAGATCTTTTAATTGGACCTAAATTAATTCTAAAACATAATTAAACTTTAATATGACTCATGATTAAATCAAATTGGCCTATTAAAAATCTAATTATGTTATTAAGCTTAATTTTTATGTTGATTCGTCCAATAATCACGCAACTTGATCTTAAATTTGCATTATTTCTCCAGTTTTGGATAAAATAAGGTGTAATTAGGCTCTTGATTCCATCCAAAATTACAGCTTGATTTTTTCTACATTTGAAATCCTCTTAGTTTGGTTTTATCAAAATGCTAGTCTCTTACTATTATTATTTTATTTTTATTTTGAAAAGAAAGAAGATAAATTTGAGGAATAATCCAGAAATATGGTATGATATAAAAAAACATAATAGTAACAAGTTCCATTAGTTGCTACACAAAATTAAACATTAATGTAATGATTATTTGGTAATATATGTTTATTTGTATAAAGATGGTAAAATTAACTTATATGACAATTCATATACATAATCACATCAAAGTTGTGTCAAATAAAATTGTTTGATTTGATAATACAAAATCCAAACAAAGAAAAGGTACAAGAAACTTGTTTACTAGCATCTCCTTTTAGATCTCCGAGTTAATTCTTCTTTATAAATTATTACAAAAACAATAAATGTGATTTTTTTATAATGCATATTGATAAAAAAAAAAACTTATTTATATTGTCATAACCCAAATTTTGAATAAATAATAAAAAATAAATGGATAAAAATATATTTGAGAATTGGGTTAAAACAACATAAGGTCGAAGTTCAGAGATGAAATTATCAGATTTGAGAGTAAATTGGTCAGAAATTGAAGAATTAATAAATTTGAAAATTTAATTAAAATTTGGATTAGTTTAATTAATAAAATCAGGAGAATTAATAAGTTTGCGGACTTAATTAAATTTTAATTTAATTAATTAAATAAATTCAGGGATTTAATTGAAATTAATCAAAGGAGCAAAATTAAAATTTATTGATTAAGGGACCCAATTGATACATTTCAAAACATCAGAGACCAAACTACAATTTGTCATTTTCCATGCCAAATGACGCCATTTTAGATCCTACTGTTCTTCATCTGTTTGCCAAAGACCAGTTCAACAGGTGAAAATCCAATAGATCATGGCCATTATACCCACGATGCGGCCATGATCTCTCGCCTCCACGATGCCCACCATTTCTGGAGGCAGGGACACCAGACCTTCTCTGGCTTTATAAAAGCCAGAGAAAGGCCTCAGAAAAAAAAACAGAGGGGAAAACAGAGCAAAAAAAAAGCGTAAATTCACAAAGAAGAAAAAGAGAGGAGAAGAAAAAAGAACGAACCAGGAGAACGCAGAAAAAACAAACAGGGGACGAATGGAGAAGTAAACGAGATAGAAAACAGAGAGAAGCATTGGCCAGCCAACGCACGAGCACCAGCCTTGTCTCGGGTTGCACCGCCCCCTGAACAGACGGACGCGGACGAGCAGGAGGACGACGAACAAGAAAACCAGAGGAAACCAGAGAACAAAGAGGACGTGAACAAAAAAGAAAAACCAGGAGGACGAAGAAAGAAAGACAAGGAAAACGCAAGCAGAAAACACAGAGCCCAATATCAACATCACCATCGTCTTCACCGTCTCCAATAGAACAGAGACAGACAGACACACCAAACAGAGAAGAATAAAACACACAAAAGCAGGGAATATCGGGTAGTCGTTGCGCGGTGGCCATCCCTTTGTGCTCGTTTATCTCTAGAGCCATCTCCGGTAAGGTAAGCTTTCCTCTTTCTTTTCATTCCTTTTCAATCTCAGTACATTTAGCATTGTACGAAGGTAATTACCTTCGCACTGTGCCATGCACGCGTGAACAAGCCGATGCGTGCTTTGCCCAGCCAATCTAGCCTATATAGACTAAGCTAGAACTAACTTTAAAAAATAAAAAATAAAAAATAAAAAAATATATGTATGCATAAATAAAAAATAATATAAATTTATTGATTTATTCATTGATGTCAGGGTCAGGAATAAAAATATTAATTTAAATTTATTTTTATTTTATTGCGTTTTATTTTATTTAGGTAAAAACAATATATGTATGACGTAAAAATAAATTTATTTTATTGGTTTATTTATTGACTTCAGAGTAAAGAATAAAAAAATATTGATTTAAATTTATTTTATTTAGCTACATAAAAAATAAAAAAATATGTGTATGCATAAAAATAAATTTTATTTTTTTTATTCACTGATACTAGAGTCAGGAATAAAAATATTGATTTAAATTTATTTTATTTTATAGCTACGTAATATTTACTAACGCCGGAGATGGAAGTATCCGTAATTAAATATTCACTGGCGCTAGAGTCAGGAATATTATAAGCAAATCATCATAACATAAATTAATAAACGTTTAGCAATTTAAGACAAAATCAGCAATGCAGTCTGCTTCAGGCAGAACGTTTAAGGAGTGATAATATCTTCCATTTTACGTAACCAGTCCCGTACCATAGAATTTCTGTTGACCAGTTAGGGTTCCTAATGACCATAATACTAGGTGGCGACTCCTTAAACAAGACTATTTCTCATCAAAGAACAAGATGTCAGAAATTTATTCTTTTCAAAGATTTATATTTAAAACTGTTATGACATCGGGTGTAACATATGTTAATATGTTTTACCGTGAAATATATATAAAAAATCAAGTTAAAATAAAATGATTTTTATAGAGACCCAACTCAAAAGTTTTAATTCTACAAATTTAAAGGTCTCATGGTTAGTACAAGGGAATCATAAAGTGCTGAAAAAAATACCGAAGAAGAAGAGTTACTGGTTAGCATCAAGCCTGTTTTTTTAGCTTTACATCAAGTACAAGAAAATTTATAGGGATAGCCTTAGATCAATCCCCGATATATAGGCTTTTTTTTCAAATTGATTCCCCAATTTATATATTAACCAATAGAGTCCCTAAACAACATGAATTTTATTTGATTTTATAAGTTTTTTGCTTTTCTTGATTTGACAAATATAACCCTAATCGGCAGCAAATATCATAAACTTGATCTGGATTAAGACTATTTTATTGTTATTACAGGGTTTCAACTGTTTTTCGATTTACTAGATTTTATAAAGTCAAAAAGGTCGATTAACCTTTTCCTTTTATCATTCATTCTATAAACTTTCAATTGAAACCTTCTCTATAGTAATCATTACTTGGATTTCTAATTCAATCCTCGTCACATCCAAAGTTTTCTCATCCTATTTTCCTAAAATAATTATTTACCATTTCAAGAACAAGCCCCAAGCTTTTCTAGTTCTTTTAATATATATATATTAACCTAGATTTCAAACTTTCTTCTAACAAAATCCACGTTTGTAAGAAATCTCTTCATCTCAAATCTCTCCATAATAATAATGTTAGAAATTTGATTTGACAATGGGATTTCTTATTCTTTAATTGTTGTTGTTGGAAATTTTAATTACAAAAATACAATATTTTTAGGAAAATGCAAATAACGAAAGAGTTCATATGTTCTTGTGGGGTGGCATTTGTTGCCGTTAGTGATAAGCACGTCTGGCAACACATCATTCCCTCCAACTCCCTTCTTTCTCTCTCTAACTTTTTTCTCTCGCTCTATACTTCATTTGCTATTCTCGCTTCTTTTCTTCTTCTCTTTACCCCCACCTTTATCCCTCTCTCTCAACTTTCCTTTTAGCCTGTCCAGCTTTTCTCTGTCTTTGCTACTAAAACAAGGAGGAGGAAATTAAGAAAAAAAAAGAAATTTCTAATTTTCTCTTAATTTTTTTTTAATAGATTGGATCTGGGGTTCTTCTTTATTGGATTATCAGCTTCAAAGACCAGGTATTTTCATTTACATTTCAAGATTTTGAATTTCCCATGTCTTTTAGCATCTGGGATTTTTGAATTATCATCTCTTTTGCTAAATCCAGTAAAGTAGACCACAAATTTTGACTGTTTTGGTTCCTGTCTGGATGTTTGACATGTTGGGTTTTCTTTTTTTTATTGAAAGTAGCAAAAAATTGTATTGTTTATACTTTGGTTTCTTTGTTTTGGATGCTTTGGGCTTGATCTGGTGTTTTTAGATTTATTATTATTATTATTATTATTATTATTATTATTATT
>Ga0325403_1003931_pt1 | contig 13713 bp, 4 predicted proteins | sample PopdelMetagenome_19_FD_205665 | JGI IMG/M metagenome (GOLD analysis project Ga0325403, IMG submission 205665) | Populus deltoides microbial communities from Bellville, Georgia, United States - Xylem-PdKOR-R4 | ecosystem: Host-associated > Plants > Phyllosphere > Stem > Wood/Secondary xylem...
TGATTGCTATTCTTGTTGGGCAAACTATAGTTTTGAATATACAGGCAGCCCATTGGAATTGCAGGAGTTGACTTTTTTTTTCTTTTCTCATGGACAATGAATAAGGAGTTATTTATATAATGCATGCTCTGTCTCTAACACGGTTCAATTATTTTTTAAAATTATTTTTCATTTAAAAAGTACATCAAATCTATACTTTTTCTATTTTTCACAGCTCTAATATTAAAAAAATAAAAATAAAAATTATCAATTTAATATATTTTTAATTAAAAAACACTCTACACTAGGCACATCACTTATAGTCTATCAAAATTAATTATCTAAAAAGTAATCAACTAGTCTCTTAACCGATTATTTACTATCCTCGATATAATAATCTCTTAGTAGTCTCTTAACCGATTATTTACTAACCCTGATAATAAAGGTGTGTTTGATAATAAAGGTCTGTTTGGTGGGCGAGTTTAGATTTTTTTTTAAGGCACAACTTATTTTTTTATTCAACCACAAAACTACATTTTACTACAAACTATAAATACATACCTTTCATTTTTTTTTTAATAAAACCAACCACAAAGAAAAAAAACCTAAGGACATCTCATCTCACCTCATCAGATCCCCTGACACCCACCAAACTCGAAGAACAAGCACGGCGTGTTATAAACTTGTGACGAGTTTCGTACACAAGTCATTGAGTTTGTCTGCGATTGTTTCAAGAGTTGCCATTAATCGAACAAGAAAGTCTATTCCCACCCACCTTACTTCTCTTCTCACGCAGTTCAATCCATAATTTATATATATATAAAACTCAGTCTATGATTAAATGAAGTATTGATCATTAACACACTAGACTGTGTTTATTAGTCCGGTTTTAACCGCTTTTCAATTTATTTATTTTTATTTTAAAAAATATTAAATTTATTTTTTTATAATTTTAACGTATTGATAATAAATATATTTTCAAGTAAAAAATATTTAAAAAAACAATTTACTACTTAGCCTCCAGTATTAGACCAATGATCAACAAGAGAAAAAACGTTGGTACAGTCATCCAGGTCCACAAATTAAAAATACCTGTTGAGTTTCCATGCCAATATACTCTATTGTTATTGGTTTACAAACTGCAAATTGAAACTCTGAAACAGTTTTACTAGTTTGCACCTCTTATCCATCTTATTAGCTAATATGATGTTTTTAATTTGAATTATTGTATTTGTTTTTTTAGATAATTACAACAAGGAAGAAAGGGATATATACCATTAATTAATTAATTGACGTGGTAAAGAGAAGGAGGAAGAGGTGGATACAATTTTTTATTTCATCTCATCGTCTAGCCGCCATCTATCAATGTCATGTGAAATGAAGAAAACACTAATCGAGGTAGGAATATGCACGCACCTTCTTTTAATACTTCGTTGGATAGTTCCGCGTGTAAATTAGGTCCCATGAAATCCGACGGCCGGGGGACGTGCATGCAACCGGAACCCAGGAATAGCTGTGCCATGAACCCAGACTTTGCTGCCTATGAATCATAGAAGGGTGACGCAGCCTCTGAATTGAGTGGTTTCCCTTGTCAAAAGACGGCACGAAAACCACCTGGAAGGTGTGGATGTGCATGTCTGCCTGGTAAAAAAGATATAAATGTGATATAAAGACCAATTATTTGACTAAAGTATGATAGAAAAAAGCGTTAAATACATAGGATGTGGTCCTTGAGACCGACTCCAATTCAATGAATGGGGATCGTCGTTCATGGCCTGGATGCTAGTGGGGAACAAAAGGACATTAAGTTTTTTTTTTGTTTTTTTTTAATGTTTTTGTCATTTTGAGTTTTTTTTTTGTTGGAAATGATATGGAAGCTGATACTTAAAAAATATTAAATTTAAGCTTCATAGTCACTGCTGCAAAATATAATTAAAGTTAGATCACATAAAAAATTAATATTACTAGATTTAATTTCATCGAGAACTGTTAATTAAACCACTAATTTGATACTTTAAACTGATCACATTAATTACCATGATCTAATTTGATATGATTTTAAAAGAAAGAAGAGCAGCACCATGGTCTGAATGGTGGGGTAGATTTGGAGCCTTGTTTTTTTTTTTTTAATGACAAGTGGGCTTTTTTAAATTACAATCCAAATTGATTAATAAAAAATATTTTATAATTTTTAAAAAATTAGCTTAATTTTTAAGAAAGTATTTTTTTAAATGAAAAACACTTTTTAAAAGTTGCGAAAAAAATAATAAAAAATTAATTATATAAAATTTAATTCTTAATTTTTTTATTACTATATATTTTGTTTTGAATTTTTATTATTATTTTTTTCAATTTTGTCCCTTATAATTTGATTTTAATATCAACTTTGATTTTTATTTATTTTATTGTTATTTGTTATTTTTTTATTTTTTAATTCAAATTTTTTATATATCAGATTGTTAAAAAAATTATAAAATTAATTTTTTTTAATTTCATTATTTTTCAATTTTTTTATCGGTAAGATTTTATTTAATTATTTTTTTTAAAAAAATATTAATAAATTATTTTTCACAACATAACCAAACACTAAAAATTATCTTCCAATTTATTTTTTATTGCAATACTAAATATCAAAAGATTATTTATTTTTCAAAATATTATTTTCTATAAAAACAGCTATTTTCCGCGAACAAACGTGGCAATTCACCATGGTATCTTGACAAAATGGAAGGAGGCAAGGTGGTCTAAACGGCACCATATAATTTTGATTCGTCGCGCACAGACGACGGCTACGCGTGTGAACCAGTCAAAGGACTGGATCATGTCATGGGAGACCCCAGTACAGCTCCCGGAAGTCGCAATCATACTTAACTCGGAGAAGGGTCATGCTCGAGTCAGAGAGCAGGCATTAACTTTTAATGATTTATGGTATTTTGTGATATCTTTTGTACTCGTAATTCACTGGATCCTTTTTTTGTTTTCCTAAATTAGTGTATTATTTTATCCATTTTCTACCTGTATATATTATTCCTAGTATTTCCAATTTTTAAAATAGACATGATTCTTTTTTTAATGGTAAAAGTAGGATTTTGACTCCATACGCTCCATAAAAAATAAAAACAAAATCAATCAACACAAAAAAACTAAAATAGAAAGGGAAATCCGTGTCCATTTAATTCGCATGGGGCCACATTTCACTTCTCATTCACATTTCATGCACGTGCATTACACTGTTCATTTTTTAACTCCATTTTTGTTAAACTTATTTTCTATTTGATTGCATCCATTTTTATCCCTGTCAACAACCAATTTCTTATAATTTACATCTGAGAGTCAAAATTCTAAGTGAGAGGACTAGAGTGTAAACAATGAAGAAACCAAGTGGCTAGTTATAACTATGTGCATAGAAGTTTTTGTTTGTCCGGAACTTTTATTTTCATTGTTTTTAGTACTTCTATTCTAGCTCTTGAGATTTAGTTTTCAATCCAAACCTTTATTTTATTCATATTTAAATATTTGGGATTGAAAGACCAGGGAGAAGATGAAAAACAACGAATAGAGAGAAAATGTTTGTTTGAACACATTCCAGCCATTTATGTATTGTTTAGGGATGTAGCGAGTTGTTTTTACATTATTTTTTATTTGAAAATATATATTAAAATAATATTTTTTACAACAATACATAAAAACTATCTAGAGATATATTAAAAAATAATTTGAAGTGAAAAAAATCACCTCAGATTATTTTTTCAAAAGTGTTTTTTAATTGTAAAAAAAAACACTTTATAAATGTCAAATTTGGTATCAACGAGTGAGTTCAGTTGTTGTGGTTTTTTTCATCAATAATACCGGAAAAATCACATGCACACTCATAAAGTATTTTTAGATTTTTTTTTTTTTATAGAGATTTGAGGTTGTTTTGGGATTTGTAAAGACGCGATCAAGGGACTATATAAGCTGTAACGTAATGTATCGAAGAAGATTTGATTTGAATGGGTGAAGTAGGGAAATGGTGAGCACCTGGTTTAAAAAAGGAAACCAATTTAATAATTCAACACTATGGTCATTTGCATAAAAGCATTGCACAAGAAATGTGTTGAGATTTGATGCGTGGATAATCGACGGAATTGATTATTTTCCACGTTTAAATCTGATTTGTTTCCCTGGTCCGTAAAATACAAATCAACACGTCGGATTCTCTGTACATCTCTGGATTTTTTATTATAATGTCCGGGAATGTAGTACAAATTATGTTTGTTTAAAATTTAAATTTATTTTTATTTAAAATAAAGTTTTTAAAATATTTTTAAATTATTTTAATACATTTCTAAACATAAAATACTTTAAATCATTACCGTCACCCGATTTGAATCAAACTGTACCAGCTGCTTCACATTTCTGCTCGTTACTATTACTATTCCAAGAAACAAGAGGCTTTCTGGCACGATTTTCTTGTGCTCGGTCAATTTGTTTGATTCACCGGACTACAAATTTAATTCAATTGAGTCCCTATACTCCACACTTCATGAATAAGATGGGACTCTCTTCCAGCAACACCTTGCATGCTTGACGCCTCCTCATTCGATCCCACTCGACATAAAATCTCGTGTGGCAATTTTAAATTTGACGAGGAAAAAAAACTACAAAGCAATAGTCTCACAACTAGAACTGATAATCAATATTTTTACGATCCCGGATTGAATGGAAAATTAACACACTTAACAAGCAATATATGATCATTAATGGTAATAAATCATTTATTTATTTTTTTTAAATATATTTTGTCAAAATTATTTTTTATTTATATCTGGATTAATACCTATTCTCTCTCTCTTTTTTTTAGAACCTCTTTTAAATAACATTTATTTTTCATTAACTTGTATGCATTTAATTTTTTAAAAGCTTTTTTCAATCTGTATATAGTCTTTTCTAGTCTTTTGTACATACAAAATGTATTTTTGAAAATAAATTTTTTTTCAAATGATATTTCTAATTGTGCAATTTTGTATAATATTTTTGTCATTTTTATTTTATTTAATTAATTTAATATGTGTTTATTTTTATTATCATTTAATTGAATAAAAAATATTTTAATTAAAAAATTTATCAAACAGGACCAAATAAATATTCTATATTACAAAATTAAACTTATATATAATTAAAAAAATATATTAACAAATACCTTTTGATGTTCAACGAAAATTTAATCAGATCCGCATCATCTCAGCTAGCGTGTGTATGAGACGGGGAGCGGGAATTAGAGCGCCCTTCAGCTGTTTGGAGGGGAGGGATGAAAGTACGAAACTTGAAATTCATATCTTGTCGGTCCTCCACTTTAATAAAAAAAATAAAGTTAAAGTTAAATAAAAATAAAGTAGTAGTAGCTGGCAGCAAAATCTAGTGTAAATCCATCCCATGTAGTCCCCCAAGCTTTGAAATATTATCTAATCAGATCCTGTACTTTAATTTCGAGCATGACAGCCCTCATTCCTTCAATCTCTAGTCGTATCCCCTCCACAGAACACGTGTTCATCATGCGGCTTCCATTGGTTCCAGCATAAAAACTTTTAAGTGGTTGAAGGGGTCAAAAGTGACACAAATTGAAAATGCAAGGGCTTATATGCCCAAAGTTAAAGAAAACGGGATGATCATAGACAGAATTTATCCAGGAAATCACATAAAGCCAGTGAAGCAGGCAGGGCCAGGCTAGGTAAGATCTCTCAACAAACCTGACACTACTCACTCAGATCATATCACCTGCCTCTGCCTCTGCCTCCTTCACAGTCACAACCTAGCATATCTCTCGCTCCGTTCGAAATAAAACAAATTTCCTTTTTAATTTGCCGTCACTTTCACCGGCCGAAACAAACACAAAAAGCAACAGAAACTCTCTATCTCCGGCGAAACGACAACAGGAACAAGAACAGTAACAAAAAACAGTTTTGACTTCTATTAATCTCGTGAGTATCTCAGATTCTCTCTCCCCTGCCCCCGCCCGCCCCGACTTCGTTGTCAGTTCTTAGAAGATTCAAACGTAAGAAGCGAGAAAGAAAGCCTTGTTCGGGATTGATGCGGCAATAAAACCTTTTCTTTATTTTTTCTCGGAAAAAAAGACGTTGCTGTTTGGCTACTCGGAACAAAAAATCAGAATAAATAAAAAAAAAGGTCTTAAGGTATTTATTTAGCTGGCGAGGTATTGAATGCTATAATTAATAGGGGTTGGGGGGGGGGGTGTATGATACTAAAACAGAGCTGTTAGCTGCTCTTATCCGTGGGGTATTAATTACAGACAGATGTTAGTTGACCTTTTTTTTTAATTTATTTATTTAGGGTTTGGATTGCCATGTATATTACAACTCTGTCACATACATCTGCCTATCTGTCTCTTTCCGTCTCCCGTCTCTGTTTCTCAAAATTTATTGCCATTATTTCTGCTCTTAAAAGCAATCAGCTCTTTAATAAACCTTAGTTTTTCACACAGAATTTCTCTCTCTTTACTGCTTAAGGTTTATTCTCTTTCTTTGTTTTTGCCTTTACATGTCTTCAGGTTTTTTTTATTTATGGATTCCTCACTGGTAGTTAGAGGTAGATGTTGATTTGTTTATGCGTTTTCTCAATGTTTCTTTTTTTTTTCCTTTTCTTTTGCAGTGATAGGCCTTGAAAAGAGGCACTGTTCATTCTGAATCAGAAAGAAAAGAAGGGGTTCGCTTTTTTTTTTTGAAGCTGATAAAAAAGGTATGACATTGTTAATGTTTTCTTTGTTTTGATTTGTGTTATATTTTTTGTGGCGTTTATTGAGACTGTTTATGTGGTGGGATCTGGTTTCAGATCTCTTTTATTGCTTTATTTTGGTTTCTACTGATTTTCATTTTCTTTATTTCTTTTGGTTTATCACGGGACTCGAGGTAAAAGTGAAAACCCATCTGGGATTTACTCGGGATGTTTCTAGATTTCATATTTTCTTTTATTTATAATTTTTCATGGTTTTAGATCTGATCATCACTAGCTACGAAACAAAAAGAAGGTGGTGGTGTTGTACGAGGGTCATTGAGGATTTCTCTTTCTTTTCCTCTTTTTTATGTTTAAAAAATTTGGCTGGGTTGTTTTGAGCCGTGTTATTATATTTTTGTTGAAAGTTTATGGAAGCTTTTGCAAAAGTTCGAACTTTTATTTGTCCTTATTTATCATGTAGAGAACAGATTTAAAATTCCACATGGTATGCCGAAAGCTTTTGTTTGACTTTGGATTAATCTTTGTGAAGCCATTATTCTTAAATACTTTTGGATCATTTAACTGGACAACCATTAATCTTTCAACTTTAAGCTAAGAACGTAAGCTTGGATTATGATTATATTCAAGTAAGAACACTTGAACTATGTCTTTTTTCCTCTTCTGATCACAACTTTTCCTTAGACTTTCAGAATTTTTATTGAATAACTAAGCTAAGCTAGTTGCGGGTTTTCTTTTCATAATTAGTTTATGTGAGCTGCTTTGTTGATTTGTTACTTGACTTTTTGGTGGTTTTTTGTCCTAAAGTTAAAGAACGTGGTTCCCACGACAGACACATGATTGCGGAATTTGACACATTAAAGTCAAGGTTGTTTTCCACCTGTTCTGGTAGATTATCTACTAGATTCAGGCTGAATGTGGTTTTCTTTATCGTGATTTTCCCTAAACTTGTTTTCCACCTGTTCTGATCTTGTTCCCGTGTCATGTTTGCTTCATCCTATTGTTTAGATTTTGGGCTACTCCCCAAGCTTCGCATGCCTGTAAAAGTTGACTAATTACTTGTTTAGAACTTGGACAGCCTTAACTATGACCAATTTAGTTAGAAATTGATGACTGTTAGATTGCAGATTTTTTTTATGGTGCTTCTTCTGTCATTTTGAGTCGAGCATCTGTATGCCAATTTTATCTCCTTATTGTTAGTTTTCTTTTCCAAAGTTTAGTCGATTTTCCTTACCAACCTTGTTTTGGTGAGCAGGTTAGATAGCATTGCCCATGTAGTATATGTTTGAAAACAATATTCACAGTAGCTTGAATAGCTGTACATCTTCCATATCGTACAATCTATGTGAAACATGAGAATTGGTAATTACCTACTCTGCATTCTTCATCTCCATTTACGTTTTGTTTTTCATTGTTAGCTTAAGTTTGCAGTGTATGTTTCTGTTTTTCTTGAAGTATTGTAAGGAGACTTGCTACTATTTTATCCCCCGTTTATCATTCATTTTTACTTGCTGGATGGATTATTTTATCTGGAAATATACTGTCATTTAAGTTTCCTTCTACTGTGGACATTTCTAACGCTCAGATTTCAGATTTCACTGCCATTAAATATGCTCCTTGCAGAGAGTGAACGTGTTTTTTTTGCAATGGAGCCATGAGCCACGAGCCTGATTCTAGACCTGTTGAATATAATGACAATGCTCTGGATTCCATTGGACTCAAGTCTGGAAATGGGTCTGTGAAGGAAATTGAGAATGGAAAGTTCAGTGATTTGAAGGGCATGGAAGGTGATGCAGATCCATTACCGAATGTAGCACCAGTACCATCTCCTCATTCTTCACTGAAAATGGAACCATTCGAGGAGTCGGTTTTCTATATGGACAAGAGTGTTATGGTACGTGAGGTGCCAGAGTTAATAGTTTGTTACAAAGAGAATACATACCATGTCAAGGACATCTGTGTTGATGAGGGAGTTCCTTCGCAGGACAAGTTCTTGTTTGACACAGATGCACACAAGAAGAATATGTGTGAATTCTTACCTTCTGAAAGGGACATGAACAATGAGATGGTCAAAGAAAAGTCTGACCTTGATATGCTGATTCCAGAAATGCTGAAATCTTCATCAGAAAAGCAAAATGTGGATCTTCATTTGCCTGTTCCGGATGTGCTTGTATCTTCCGAAGAAAAGGGTTCGAAACATGATCTGTCCCTTGATTGTGATCCCAAACATTTAATGCCGACAGAGGAAGTAATGGATTATGGGACAAAGAAGGTTACAGATGATGCTTCCAAAGAGATTTTATCACTGAGAGATCTGCTTTCGATGTCAGAATTAGGTGCCAAGTTTACCCCAGCCAATGCTTCCTATCACAACATGGATAAAGTTGAACAACAATCTCTTCTGGTATGCACATCTTCACCAAAAATTTTTGGTTTGCTCGAAATTCACAAATAAAAAGTAAATAGAGAAAAAGGAAGCATGGCTCTATCCATTCATAGTTAATTGTTATTGAATTGCTTATTATTTATGTGTAGCATTTCTCCTCTCCTTTCTCTCTCTCTCTCTCTTTCTTTTTTTTTTTTTTTGGGGGGGGGGGTGTGTTCTGTCACCATACTGCTTGCACTGAATTGATAGAGGGTGGTGCGGATACTTGAGTGTCACAAAGTATAAGTGTGATCGCTTACATTACCCAATGGATAGACCTCTGTCCTTTTACCCTTAAATGGAAGGTGCTTGGTAGAATAGTTAATGATCATCTGGTCTGCAGCAAACTCATTGCTAGCTACTTCTCATGTAAAGGGATTGATAGGTCCTCTCCCCGGGTCCTTGCTTCAGAAAAACTATTTCAGCTTGGTTTTCAAATGCATTTGGTATAGAGGGACAGCAAAAGTTGAGGTGTTTGGTTTGGCATGTTTTGGTTTGAATGTAATGCTGTTTGTAATGGTTTGAATGCTTGCTTGCAGTGCCCGAGGGAAAATGCAATATTGGAGACAGATTCTGCCAGTGAAGAGTCTGAAAATTGCAGCGAGGAAACAATCTCGGACAATGGCCTTGAGTCAGCAACCCTGGCAATCCCTACCCAGGATCCTGCATATCAAGAAGCAGACCATGGCCACACGGAAGCAGTCTTGGTGAGTCCCACTCTTACTTCTGCAGCAGAAGAATCGGATAGCAAGGAAACAAAATTGGCAAGCCAAGCTTTGGATTCTTTTTCTGAAGAATCGACCAGTAGGATCGAGGATGAGTTACCATACAATAGCAAGACAGAGACACCAAGCATCAGTTTTGACAATGACTCTTCTGCTCCCGCTGCAAGTGCGAGAGAGTCTCCTCAGAATGGTGAATCTCAGCGTCTTGGGACTCGAATCGTGTCCAGGTTTGAAGATCCTAATGCTGAACCGCTTTCAGGTGGTCAACTTCAATATGCTGATGGAGAGTCGAGTTTCTCTTCATCGGGTCCTTTATTTGGCCTGACAAGTCACTCGGGCCCTATTGCATATTCTGGTAGTGTCTCTCTTAGATCGGATAGCAGCACAACCAGCACCCGCTCTTTTGCCTTCCCCATGTAAATAACAACCAAACTATTTCTTTCCTTTTCTATATGTATCCATATATAAAATCGGTGAGTAATGACTTGATTATGCCTATTGTTTTGCACAGATTACAGTCAGAATGGAATAGCAGTCCTGCAAGAATGGCAAAAGCTGACCGAAGACATTTCCAGAAACCTAGGAAGTGGATGCAGGGCCTTCTTTGCTGTAGATTCTGAATTCCTCTGTTTTGTCCATAGATTGAAGTGAAAAGATATATATAGACACACACACACCCACACACACCATTGAAATTTTTATTTTATGGTTTAGTTAGTAGTGCAGACATGCATCTTTCTCTTTCCTCCTCTGGCTTGGGGTCGTGCTTGAAGCAGCTCTATATTATCAGAAGTTCTGAGTTTGGGTTTCCTATTACAGATAGAATGACAAAGGTGGGGCTCGAATAGTTCTCGCCCCTCTTGCTTCTACATTGGTGAGATTTATTAAGATCCAAGTTTTACATTTTTCGCGTATGACCATTATCGTTTCTCATAAAATGGCCCCCTATAAGTACTCTGTGAAGATCCTTAAATTTGATCTTGTAATTTTTTAAATTCATAAGCTAGATCCACTATAAATTCACCCTACCCTATTATATGGCTACTTTGCTAGTCATTAAAAGAGGACAGTAACCTCCATGAGTTAGTGGAGGTGCTGGAGGATATTAATTATATAGGGCTCTTGGAGATCCATGACCATATACCAACTCCTTTTTCATTTTATATATATATATATATATATATAACTCCTTTTTCATTGCATATTCTTCCCGATCACCTTTTTTTCCTTTCCGTGGAAAAAGTAAACCTTTCTTGAATACGGTATACTTTATCGAAAGATCTTGGCTAAATTCAAAAGGTATCCAAAATTAAACAAAAAAGGAGAGCTAGCCTTTTCATGGATCGATCCCAGAGGCACGTGCATGGTCTTTGAAAAACGGAAAACCGCCTCTTCGATCCATTTCATGCGGTGTTTGACGTCGGAGATGTAGAAGATGGTTTGGTAAAAAGAAAAAAAGGCACGGGGGGTTTGTAGTTAACAATGGCTTCATTTAGCATTACTAACCTCTATATATAAATTATTATATTTTTTTTACTTGAACTAGCCTCTTTTTCAAGGGCGAGAGGGGGGTGTCTTGGAATAGTTTTTTCTTTCAAGGATGGCTCCATCCTCGGAGGTCATGGAGGCTTCGTCCACCGTAACCTGAAGAAAGATCAAATCCTCATCTTTATATAGGTTAAAAGCTTAACATTCAAGCTGTTAGCAACTGATTACTCAAATGTTTAAATAACACAAGATCTTCCCCTTCCCATTCCTATTCAATGTGATTCTAACACCCCAAATGCGCATACACTACCAGTCTACCACCCACAAAACCTGGCCTTATTTTGATGCCCTAAAAGGGAAACTGGTCTGTTTGTAGCTTGACTCTGGGAGGATAAAGATTACTGGGCCAATACGTTAACGTATTTGAAACAGTCACTTGGTGGGGTACCCTGATGAGGCAAGAGGAACATGACTGACTTGTTGCGTGATTCAATGATAAATTAGCTGGCTACAATTTCTTTTCAGCTAAGAATGAGAGAGGAGTGAGTTATCAGTCACCATGAAATTATCAAATATTATTCTCTCTGCTGAGAAAAAGAAAGCTCAGGCAGTTCTTTATTCAGAACAGATGCTTCTTGTGCGCATGAGCTGTGTTAAATCCTAGATTGATTCGTAGTTGTATATATATAGGAAACAAATAACTTTCCTACTTATCTACTCTGTATTTTTTTCTATTCTGTCTCTGAATTGTAACTATATATATTGCCTCCTGTGGAGAAGAATAAAGAAGCGAAGTAATATTACAGAAACCCTATTGTTTACATGGTATCAGAGCAGACTCAATTCCAAAGACGTCTGCAGTAAACAAAATCGAATACGAACCTCGAATCCCTTCTCCTACGAAAAAAAAAAAAAACCGTATCAAGCTGCTGTTCTTATTCTACAAAACAGAATCCTCTATATTTCTGAAACGTAACTCACAAGCTATTTGCTTTCTTCTTCATCTGGTATTCCTTTTCTTCTATGGCTGCAGACATGTCAACTGCAATTGTTCCAACACCAACACAGCAGATTATTGTACATCAAGATAATTCTACCTTCCCAACCGGAATCATCCTTGATGAGACCAACTATTCATTATGGTCTCAACTCATGGAGATGCGTATAGGGGCTCGCAACAAAGCTGGATATCTCACTGGAGAAACAACAAAACCAGACGTTGGAGATCCCAATCTTGGAGCATGGATTACTGAAAACCACAGAGTAAAAAGTTGGCTCATTGACGCAATGAGTCCAGCATTAATGCAACGATTTATTCGCCTGTCTACAGCCAAAGAAATATGGGAAGCCCTATCAAAAACATTCTATGATGGATCAGATGAAACCTGTATCTTTGAATTGAACCAAAGATCTTTCTCTACCAAACAGAATGGTCGCCCATTATCAACTTACTATAATAAACTTGTTGCCATCTTCCAAGAAATTGATCACAGAACGAAATCTCAGGAAGGAACAGTTGAAGGGGTAATTCAGTTGCACTTCGCAATGGCTAGGCTTAGAGTTCATATTTTTCTGAGTGGACTTGATTCTGAATTCAATCAGGTTTGTGGTGAAATCTTGCGCAAAGATCCAAAACTTGATTTGGAGAACACATACGCATATGTCAGGAGAGAATACCAGCAAAGACAAACCATAGGAAGCTATCATCCAATCTCTGAGAATTTAGCTATGCTAACCAACACTCCCCGACAAGGATCATCATATGAATCAGCCAGCAAACAAAACACTCAATTATCTAGAAAGGTTAACAACCTGGTCTGTGCTCATTGTGGGGAAAAAGGTCATTCACAACAACGATGCTACGAGATTATTGGCTATCCAGAGCGGTGGGATTTCTCAAAGAAACCTCGGAAAAAGATCTCTACAAAAGCCATGACAACAGCCACAGAAGATCAACAGCAGCCTACAGCAAATATTGCTCATCCTGGTAAAGTTGGTAAAGTATCTGTATTCCCTACACATTATAAGGATAAAACTTGGATTGTTGATACAGGTGCATCTGAACATATGACGAGAGACGTTAAACAATTACAATCCATACTCCCTTCTTCTCAATCAGTTATTTCCACAGCCAATGGCAGTACCTCCCATGTTACTGGGGAAGGATCTGTTATTTTGTCAAATACACTCACACTAAATACTGTCCTTGTTGTTCCTTCTCTTGAATATAATCTGTTATCTGTTAGCCAAATTACATCTACTCTTCATTGTACTGTAACGTTTTGGCCCTCCTTTTGTGTCTTTCAGGACATTCTAACCCGGAAGATTCTTGGTTATGGTGTTAGACGGGGCAAACTCTACTACTTG
>Ga0325403_1003932_pt1 | contig 13713 bp, 3 predicted proteins | sample PopdelMetagenome_19_FD_205665 | JGI IMG/M metagenome (GOLD analysis project Ga0325403, IMG submission 205665) | Populus deltoides microbial communities from Bellville, Georgia, United States - Xylem-PdKOR-R4 | ecosystem: Host-associated > Plants > Phyllosphere > Stem > Wood/Secondary xylem...
TTTTATTTTTCTATTTTTGTGGAGGTTTTTGCACATGAACTTGAACTGCACACGTTAACCATAGAAATCAATCAATTACAAGCGGAGAATTAAATAGTGACCATGAATCTAGCTACTTTTGCATCCTAATTAAATTATCCTCATATTAATTCATTTCTCCAATTTCTTACATTAAATGTCATTCTTGGAGATGTTTTAAACTTTTATATATATATATATATATATATATATATATATATGATGGGATTATATGCATGTTTTTTCATTCAATTTCCTGATGATAAATATCATATCACCAAAATATAAACAATTTTCGACATTATATTCATAAGAAAAGAAGAATGTTCTACATATATAATTACCAGTATATATCATATACATAAATATATATGTATATATCACTTATCTTCTCTCTTTATCTCGAAGAAGAAGAAGAAAAAACCCTAAAAAATCTAGCCTTCATACAGTAGTTGATGGTTACAGCCAACGCCTTTCACCAGCTCCAATCCCTCTCTTTTTTTTCTCGATAGTTTTAAATCATATGAGCTTCTTTTTTTTTTTTTTTTATTTATAGCGTTTTTTAATCTCTTGTCATTAGGATCTTTTTGCACGGTCTACTTATCTGCATATGAACAACGCAACTAGCTAACTCTTACATGGGCAATTCAGATTTAGGAAGTTTAATATATTACTAGAAAAACTATATGTTAAGATTATTAAATACTTTTTGAAATAAAAGGTATGACTATCATAATTTTATTTTATCTAAACATAGCGCAAGAACCCAAAATAGTGATTTGTTTATATTTTTAAATATGATCATAATGAAATTGTTATTTTTCTTCATATAGAAAAGTGGATTTTATATATGTATCACATAAATTATTAAGCAAGTGCATGGTAATTAGAAATCATTAATTTCTTTAGCGAATTCAATTTTTTTACAAAAGAAAAGGTATTCGCTGATGTTTGTATAAGAGAAGTACATCCATATTTAGTATTTACTTTTACGTTTTAATAGTGCTTTTGAAAAAATTAAAAATTTTTTTTATTTTTTTCTTTACTTCAAATTAATATTTTTTTTGTGTTTTCAGATTATTTTGATGTGCTGATGTCAAAAATAATTTTTTAAAAATAAAAAATTATTATTTTGATACATTTTCAAATAAAAAACACTTTAAAAAACAACCGCAACCATATTTTTAAAAATACTCTGACAATATTTCTCATAATCTCTTATTCTATGTTTTTCGTGTGTACTTTGATGTGAAATTATTGTGATGCGACTTTATTTTTTTCCGATAATTAAAAATATTCACGAATCATAAGGTACATGATGAAGAGAATTTGCCCTAAAATAGCCCATCTAAGCATTATTTCTTAGCGTGTGATACAATGAGGTTGGAACCGACAATGGAAACACAACAAGGAGTGGCTTTCCAACCATAATCAGCATGTAACAGCTAATAAAGTGTCATCGTAATGAGTATGGGGCTGAAACCTAAATTGCATGCCTTTTCAAAAAGTGTCTTAAAAATCACCTAGTGTGTGTGTATATATATATATTTTTATTGAGAGGGTGATTGTAAATATAGTAACGGTTGTTTTTTAAAGTGTTTTTTACTCTGAAATGTATTAAAATAATAATTTTTTTATTTTTAAAAAATTATTTTAATAACTGTACATCAAAACAATCTGAAAATATAAAAATAAATTAATTTTAAATAAAATTAAATTTAAATTTTTTTTCAACTCTCATTACAAACATAAAACCAAACAGGGTTTACTGGTACGTATTTTGGATCCCACAATTCCGAAACCAAAGAGAAAATAAAGGGAAATCTTGGATTCCATGCTGGAAGCTAGAAAACTTTCTCTTGGATTCCAAAGAGAAGATTTTTCTTGTCTCCTCTTCTTCTTTAAAATGAAATCTCCTTGTATTTGTGAGTTTTGAGAGGGAAGAAAACTGGCTTTTAGACGGACCTACATCGATCTGCTAGTGCATGGCCAAACAGCCTGGCTTCTTTAAAATTCTGTCCAGCAATTGATGATGATGATGATGATGCCTTAAAAGTATGATTAGTTTTCAAATTAAAAAAAAAATTAAAAAAAAAGGGGGAAATCTAAGTGGGCCTAATCATCTCTAACCATGTGATTTGAAGATGTCGGGAATATCAGAGAAAATGGGATTCTCTGTTCTTTCGCAATTTGGGATAGAACATGAGATCAATCACCCGATCTTAGAAACAAATTCTTCCTAATGAATTAAGTAGAATTCTTTTGGAAATAATATATCCAATTTTTTTTTCTCATGTCAATTCTCCACCTAGGTTTGGAGATAATTAGATAATTCATCATATATAAGATCATCACATACCATATTTACTTATAATAAACATTAAATCTTGAGTTATATTATATTATACTATACTATAAACTTTTTTTTTTAAAAAAAAAAGGAAAAATAGAAGTGACAATCACTTTGCATCTAAACTTAGATGCGCGCTTTTTTTCTTTTTCTTTACCATCGAACTTTATTCCTTTATAATTTGAACCTTTGAAGTTATATTAACATGGTTTTTTTTTTTTATTAGAGTTTCTTTTACTTTCCATACTCTTAAATATACAAAGTATCAAAAAATATTATGTGGATTTTTTTTCTTATGGCAATTCTTAACCTAAGTTTTGAGATAATTAGATAATTAATCGTCACACCTCAACCACTTATAAACATTAATAGCCTATTTGTTTGTTTGTTTTTAAGGTAGTTTTTATGTTTAATTTGAATCAAATATGGTTTTATAAGTGGGACCCACCAATAAATTAAGGTCCAATCTTAAGAAATATCTTTCACCGACTTTTTTTTTTTTGGATGTTCGGGTTCGTTTGTTTTTGCGTTTCAAAAGCGTTTTTTTTTAAAATTGATTTTTTTTCTTTGCTTCAAATTAATAATTTTTTGGTGTTTTCATAACATTTTGATGTGCTAGTATCAAAAATAATTTTTTAAAAATAAAAAAATATTATTTTGATACATTTCCAAACAAAAAAATTAGATACTTTAAATAAAATGATGAGTGTTTTTTTAGAAGATCAGAATGTTTTTGTATACATTAGCATTAGATGCTTTAAATAGAGAAGTTCATGAGAGACTTTAACACTCGAGAGAAATTGTCAGCAAATATTTTAATGAAGTTTTTAGAATAGTATGTTCACTTGCAGTAAATGTTATAAAACCAAAAGATCCAGAATTTTTAAATACATCACACGAAATAAAGAACAATCCAGGATATTAGCCTTATTTCAAGGTAACGATAATGTACTTTTTAATCAATACAACTCTGGATTAATTATTTCGCTAATTTCAGAGTTTAATCTCATAACACTAATGATTCCTGCTTAAGATTTTTCATATACAATTGTCTAAGAGTTATCAATGGCACCCACGTGCAGCATGTGTAAATGCAGAAAATCAAATATCATTTATCATCAGAAAAGATGTGCTGACCCAAAATATAATGGATGCATATAATTTTGACATGCAATTCATTTTTGTTTGGGATGGACGGAAAGGTAGTGCACACAATACATAGATTGTTTTTAGGCAACAAACATTTCTAATATCAAATTCCCTAACCCCCTCGAAGGTATTAACGATAAAAAAATTATGTAATGTTATTTTTTTGTTGAAAAGTTAAAGTTGTTGTAAGTATTGGGAAATATACAACAAAGTTAAAATATATTATCTCGAGAAAATACTACTTAGTCAATTCAAAATATCCTAATGAATATAGCTTTTTATGTTCATATAAAGATGAGAGAAATTATTTATAAGAATTTTTTAAACGAGGACAACCATGAACTCAAGAAGAAATTTTCACAAGTCCGGACCATGTCTTATAACTATGATATACTTATAAATATCTTTAAAAAATTAGGATCAAAATTAAACAAAGGCGGGCATTAAATGCTGTTGTCCGATTTCGGGGGACTCGTAGAAGTATTGTCAATTTTATTACTTATCCCTGTTATGCAGATGGTGCTGGTGCTGGTGCTGGTGCTGGTGCTGGCATCAATTTGCATGCTCTAGTTAATTAGAATTATATGCACTGACCCACACCTTAGTGATATATTTATCATATCAATTTAGCCTTAAGCATTGCCCCAGAGACATAAAATTATACTTGATAGCTTTCACAATCATAATAAATTGGTTAAAAGACAGTTCTTGAATAAATATATTATTCAATCATTTATCCATGTTACGCTACCTTATGTATTAATCGGATCAATTTTAAAAAAAAAAATTAAAATAAATATTAAAACGATAATATATTGAATTAACTCGAATTAACCCAGGTCAACATGTAAAATCTACAATCTGATATATGAGACCATGACAATCTCATATAAAACAAATTAAAAAACATATTGAAACTAAATTTTAAATTAACTTAGTGTTGAAGATTAATTTAAAAAAAAAACAATTAAAACGGATAAGAAAAAAAACCTGAGTCAATCCAAGTTAATATATTAAACTCAGATTACGAGATCGGGATAATCTAATAAAATACAAATCAAAATAAATTATGAAACTCAATTCTTAATCAATCCAACATTGGATGATTGAAATACATTCCATATTAATGAATAAATAGACCTACAGTGTGATTTTATGTTTTTACAACCCTAATTAGTGCCTGTAAAATTCGGATTAAGTTCTCTTTAATTCCCTTTGAAGAGGGATTTAACTAAACTTGGGATCCATAATCACACGTATACAATGAAAATTGAAAATCAAGCAAATAATTAAAAGACGTTGTGATTTTTTATGCTATGGTATTTTATTTAACATCATTACAAATATTTATATCTCGTAATTATAGAAAATATTCAATACTAAAGAAAACTATAGTTTATTTCTCAACAGAAATATACGATTGAACCGCAATATAAAGGTTCAAAACAGATTATATATATATATATATATATATATATATATATATATATATATATATATCCATGGGAAGATGCCTGTCATAGTCTGTCATTGCCTCTGTATTTAGGATATTGTTGTTTTAATATTTGTTTCAAAAGCAGGCATGCTCGTGAGAGTGAGAGAGGACCTGTCCTTATCATGTGTCCCTACCCGCCATTTGCCAAACTAGGGTTTTTGGGTTTTTTTAGCTTTTCGGGTTTTTAAAAATTATTTTTATAGCTTTTCAGGTTTTTAAGTTTGATACCGATATATTAAGTTTCTATTATATCTATATTTTAGATATTTATTACTAGAGTCATTTTCTATTTATCATTTATTAAATAAAAAATTTAATATATATATTCAAGCGGGTTTTGAATTGGATTAGATAATATTTATACCTAATTTATTAAATTATTCATATATTAAAATAATCATTAAAAAATAGCTTATATATTCAATTAATTTAAACCAAGTTCAAATTAAATTATTATCTGTAATTAATGCAACAATCATGATGCCGAATCACGCACGCCATGCCTCCATGTACATGATAACATGCTCATGCAATAAAAGGTCCTTGACCAATTATAAGGCCCACCACCAAAATATCGTAGATTCGTACGAATGAAAATGAAGATTTAGAGATTTTTATGCCTTAGTTTTTTTTTTTTTTAATTTGAAGCAAACCATCCATCTAATTAATTATGATAGTGCTTTTTTCATTTTTACGCGTTACGTTGTGTTTTGAATAAAACAAATTTAAACATACAAAAAAAAAATATTAGCTCTAATAAACTATTTATAATTATTATTAAATTTAATCTAACAGGTTAATATTTAATATTTAATATTTAATTTTTTCGACCCCACTCCTTGCATACCTTTGATTTAAAATTAATTATATAAATATTGTCATTACATGATCTAATTAACTTGATGAGTTCAAAAATAACTCAATCAATAGGTAAAAAGGGTGGTTTGGTTTAAAATAATATAAGATACCATCTTTTTTTAATATTGAGACGTGACATGTTAGATCGATGTGGCTTTGTGACTCAACCCACCAAACTCGCTACCCGGATCATGGACTCTACTAGATTAAATAACTTTATTTTTTAAAACAAACACTACAAAATTAATCACCAACCAAATGCTAAAATGTTTGTTTGAGACTCTGATAACTTTATATAAAGAAAACCAAAATAAATTATGAATATTAATTTAAAGTTAATCAAATGTTAAATGATGAAATTGATAAACAAAAAAATAATAAGCAAAGTAAGGCATATCGAATGAAGTAGATTTTTTTATCAATTAAAACCTCTTCCCAATTCAATTAGGAAAAAAAATAAAAATGGAAGATTGATTAAAAAAACAAACTATTTGACATTGTTATTAAACCGGAACAGATCAACCCTGACCGAGTTTAAAATTAACCCTCATAGGAGTTGACTCTACATGACCCTGTTGACTTCATGTGTCCAAAGATAATTTAGATGAGCGATAAAAGTATGGTTTGGCTATAAAACAAATTTCAAGATGAATCTTTTTTATATAAATTGAAGCAACGACATATTGGATCGACCCCAACTTTGTAGATTAACTTGTACAATATGTGACCTGGATTATAGACTCAATTGGATTTAAAAAGTTTGTTTCTAACTATTTTTTAAAAGGTAGAAATAGAAAAAGATTTAAAAAAAATTAAAAACAAAATTGAGGTGTTTCATTATTTATATAAACAACGAAGTACCATGTTATCTTCTCCTCTTTTCTTTTTTCTTTTTTTTAAGTGTAGAGAAAAAAGTCAATAACTCTTGTATCTTGTTGTAATGTGTAATGTCACTGCTAGGTTATGAGATCGAAAGCATATAGAGAGAAACTACTTAGGCAGTGTTTGTTTTTGTAGTTGGACTGTGCTTTTAATTTTTATATATATTTTTAGCTTTCAAATTAATTTTTTCTTTTGTGTTCTTTGATCATTTTGATGTGCTGATGTCAAAAATAAATTTTTTTAAATAAAATTATTTTGATGCATTTCCAAGCGAAAAACACTTTAAAAACATAATCTTTATCACAATCTCAAACACACTATTGCTAGCTCGGTAACATTTCATAATTTGAAATTAAATACTTCTTTGGATTTTTCTTTCTTGTATCCCCTTTTATTAGCAATGAATATAACATGTAATCCTTTCCTTTGATTGTAGTAAGTATCTGTACGATGTTAGCATTTAATGGGATCATCATTAACTCTAGATACACTAAGCTAATATGTAGAAGACCCTTTGGGATTACTTTTGAATGTCTCTGTATCACAAGGGGACACCTATCATGCTTTGAAGATTCCTTATTTCATCTATAAGAACATGAATGCCCTTGTCTAGCCATACTCACTTCCACTATACAAATGTAATTCTTTCTTTATAGTTTGCTTTACATTGAGAAGAATCATATTAAGTAGAGCATATAGTTGCTTCTAAAGATAGCAATTATACAAATTTCTATTAAGAGCTTATATAATCATGAGCAAGGTTTTCAAAAACGCATTTTTGACACGGCATGAAAAATATAAAATAAACTCGGATCGTAAAATCATAAAATCGTAAGAAATTTTTTTCATGTATAGTTCAAGCATCTTAAGATACACGGTTCAAATAAAAATTCATACATGATTCCAACATCTTAAAATACATGGTTGAAGCATCTCAATTAGTTTTGTAGAATGTTTTACAGACAATAATATTTTTGCAACATCATTTAATTATTTTAATAATCGCCATTTTTATTACTTCCTTTAATGATGTCGTCGATCGACGTCATCGCTACCTTTACTTTCAGTTTCACCTTCACTCTTATCCTCATTTCTATCGTTATTACTACGGCGATTACATCCACTTTCATCCTTTACCAGTACTACCATAATGACCTAAAACACTCACGCATCATCTAGGTTAATGAGAATAGCAGAAGCCAAAACAACATCAAGCATTGAAAAAGAAAAGAAAAGAAACTTAATCTCGGTACCGATCAAACAACTCAGTAGCTAGCACAACACACATTGAAGGGATTTTCACCTAATCTCACCAATCAAACAAATTACAGCTATAAAGCTAAAGGGGGCATGCTTGTGATTGCTATGTTCAAAGCCTCTCATCTCTTCCCTACAAAATGAATGACCCACCCATCATCAAAGCAAAATATTTATGAATGACTTACTCTTTTCAGTAGCCTAGCACAACTTTCTGCATTGGGATTCCTGTGAGCTAAGATGGTTGAGACAAGGGCAAGATGTTGAGTCATGCTCTTGCTAAGGGGATGATGTTTTGAGAGAAAGAAAGAAAGTGAAAGGCAAGTGAGACAAAAGGATGGAGAGGAGAGGACTGAGAAGAGTCAGTCAATAGTTTTTGTTAGTTTTGTCAAACTCGGTAAACTCAGTCCGAGTTCACTGAGTTTGATCGATTTTAACCGAGTTTGACTAAGTTTGACCGAGTTTGCTAGTTTTCGAGTTTTCTACCCGATGTCACACGATCTATCTGTGTTGACTCATAAAATCGTTCGATTATACAAGTCAACTCGCGAGTTTGACAACCATGATCATGAGTTCTAGCAAGTTTTCCACTTTTGGCATATCTTCATTAAATCTGTTTATGTAGGCCTTATTACTTTGTCTTTTTTATTGGATGATGGTGAAAAGTTTTGTGAAGCTCTTCTTTATAGGTGTATTGGTACTAAAGTGAGTAATTAGCTTATGACACGGGTCAACAAAGTTGATTATAATGTTTGGTTATAAACTATGATTCCAGGCTCTATCCGACCTATAAAAAGTAGTGGAGAGAATTTCACTCATGGTGTTGGTATTTTAGATCACATATTCAAGACTGCTTCTAACATTTTGGATATGTTCTCTAAGATTAAAAAAAAAAGTCATTGTAGTTGTTCAAATTCATCTTTGTAACCATAAAATCTTTGAAAGACGTGTTGTCAACATGTTTTAACATAATAGAAAGTCTCTTATATATCATAAAACATTTCTATCATTATTTTGTCCTCGTTTCCGCGTGGCTTTTTTTAGCTCTGAACTACTAGAATGAGATTTTCATGGAGAATGAGGTTGTTGGTAAGAGTCGTGGTCTATGGCCTTGCTTTTTGATCTATAATATTGGTTACCTTATGTGAGAATGCTCATTATGGTTACTCGTTGAAATAATAGGGGCGTTGTGCCTACTTTCCTTCATTTTGTTTTGCCTAGTTTCTTTTATAAAATAAAGTTGTTTATGCATAAAAGGTGTTGAAAGAGAAGGTTGTTGAAAAGTCAGTGGTGGATGGATGCGAAAAGCCCTAAGTTGTTGTTGGGTAGCCAAAATAGATTCTCTAAGTGCTCTTATCTGTTGAGCAAAATTTTAAAAGTCGATCAGAATTGATAAAGATGGTTGAAGCTCTATAATTCTTCCATCCGGTGTTTCCATGTTATCAACCGTGAAAAATCTTAAGAAATAAAAGGAATGGGAAAAGGTTTGGATCGAAAACTACAAACGATGCCACTACTAAAGTTGATGAAAAACTTCAATGAATCTCTTTATGTTTTTCCATAGCTAACAACAGACTAGGTTGCACTAGTGTGGATTGTGTTGATGTTAACTGCAAAATAACTCTCTGATGCTTAAGTTAGTTTTGAGTTTTTTTTAAGAGATAAGTAGGTAAAAAAAACTTTAGAAGATAAAAGAGGTGATTTGTTATGTGTTGTTGAGAGATGATAGTCATAACATCTCGCTTGCATTTAATTCTTATAAAAACTTGTTCCATGTCTTTTCTTTTCCAAGACGAAGGTCAGTTTTAGAGGTGACAAGGTTATTCGTAGCTTAACCTACAAAGTGGCTACGCTGAAAAGATCCTTACCTTGTGGAATAAGAGAGGGAGTTTTATTAGTTTAGAAAACAGTGCTTGATCGGTAGTGTTGTTGGTCCAATAAAAAGTGTGAGTTTAATATTTTATTTATTAAATTGTGTACTAAGATTTATTATGAGCAGTGAATACTCAAAGGATATAATGTAAAAAACTTTGGTCAATGAGAAAAATATGTATAAAAATACATGGGGTTGGGTTATTCCCGCACTGACCTGGGATGCGCTCAAGGGCGCACCCAGCTCGTATAGCCCTAGCCCAAATAAACCATTGCTTTTACTCGCTATGCTTGGCCTAGGTGAGTAGGCCTTATAGCCCAATACTTTTTCTTTAATATGGTGCGAACACTTTTTATAGGTTTGTTATGATGCATGATAGGTTTTTTCAAAAAAATTTATTCTTTGATGTGAAGATACATGTGTAACAAGAGGAAAATTCTTCACACCGATGGGTTGCTGGAGTGAAAGAGCACACTAGCTCCTTCTCCTTTGCATTATAATTTATTTTCAAACTAAAATATTTACTTCTCTAAATTTTTATTTTATTATTTTATTCTTCATGTAAAAATCTTCCTTTTATAAACTTTAGGGTAGCATTTGATTATTGTTTCAAGACAGAAAACACTAAAATAGTGGAGACAAAGAAGACTAGATAAAAATAAAGACAAAGATATAATTGTGTTTGGTAGTGGTATACAAGACAAAGTGATTGTCTTTGTATTATGTTTTGTAGTGTTGTACAAGACAAAATAAAATATGAAAAAGTTTATCTTATCTTTAATATATATTGTTGTCAATCTTATATATTTTTAAAAATAATCAATTTTTTTTTATTTTGGTTTATATTGAGTGTTGAAATTAATAATATTATAATAACCCTAGTTATAAGACAAAATAAATTAAATACTAAATAAATTAAATAAAAGAATTTCAGATATTGTGAAGGGATACAATAAAATCAAAGAGGAGGAGTTATGGTGTAAATTAAGTAAAAATAAGAATTGTGAGACAAAAATAGAAATAGAATGTAATGAGGGCCAATGTGTAAATACAAGAAAAATTGAACTATAAATGCCCCAATATTTCTCTCTTGGCCAATGGTTTGAAACAAAGAGAGGGAGAGGATTTATGTGATTTTTTTTACTTGAATTCTTGTTGATTTTATCAATAATTTGTGAATATATTTGAGGTAGTTACACTAGGTCTTGTCCTGAGTCGACTACCAGATTTAAAATCATGACAATAACTATATTTATTCTTATGCTGACTCGAGTCAACCCTTTCAATGACTCAAGTCTCGACTGGTGATTCGGACTTTCACCTACCTAGGCTTTGCTCAAGTTGAGTGAGGTTTTAAAACTATAATAATAACTATTTTATCCTTATATGTTATAATTGAACAATTTTGAAATTAAAAATTTTTTACAAGAATATTTTAAGAGTAAAAAATAATAAATATTGTTTCAGTGGATATGTTCTTTTTATATCTTATATATATACAGAGACAAAAATTAAAAAAAATTCGCTGAGTCTTATTTGTTTGAAATACATAAGACCTTCAGTTTCATAAACAGAATATATAAAGTAACGAGGATCAATGTAATTAATAGAGATATATTTAATAAAGTCCAGAGGTATCCTTTGACGATATAAGGCAACAAGAACAATTTATGAATCGAAAGAATACAATTTTATATACAATCTGTGCAGATAAATCCTCAGAGACACAAATTCTTGAATCTATTTACTTGTTATTCCTTAAAAAAAAAAAAAAAATTTGTTTTTTGGACACCAAAGAAGACAGGGCATGCTGTTAAGTGAACTGACACTGTCTTGGAATGAATATTTTATCATTAACTTTTCAGAAGGAGTTGGAATGAATGAACAAACTTTATGGCGATATTAAACTAATTAAAGCAATTAACTACGTTGCCTCTCTAATTAATTAATTAATTAATTATGACAATAAAGTAGATTACACACACACACTTGTTGATATCATAAAGCCTGAAATACATTATAAACAAACAGCCCTATAAGCTGCCCACCGTAAAAGTGGCTACTTCAGTTTCTCCGGTTAAAAAAAAAAAAAAAGACTTTTAGTTTCATGTGCAATTATTTTTCTCAAGGGACTTTTTTGTATTTTACCAATGATATTTTTTGTTATTATTAAATTAATTGAGGAATATTTTATTCGAGCCCTTTAGTAGGTTTATCTGTTTCCTTCCAATATCTAAAAATATCATTTCATGTGCGTAAGAAGAGCTATCACGTTCTTTTCCTAGTGGTATCATTTTTCTAGTGGTATCATTGCATGAGAGGCGTTCGTGTTCTTGTAAAAATTTTATTTGTTTTTATTTTTATTATTTAATTTCAATTAGCAATATTTTTTTTAAATTTAGTTTTTATTTTTTTTATTTTCTTTGGCCTTTTGTTGAATTCATTTTTCTTTGTAATTTCACCATTCAATCAAAAAATTATTTGTATTTTTTATTTCAATTTTGATCCTCGTTATTTTTTATTTTTTTGGTATTCTTTTGTGAAATTAATTTTTTTTTCAATTTTACCCTTCAATCAAAAATAAAATTTATTTTGTATTTCAATTTTGATCTTTATTTTTTTGTCATTATTTTTTGTTTTGAATTCTTTTGTATAATTGAGATATATTTTTTTCAATTTCATCCGTCAATATTTGATTGATTGAGAATTGAGTTTCATGATTTTTCTAGTAAGGTATTTCTGGTCAAATGACCCGGATAACATGTTTGAAAAGTTAACACGGGTTGACCTTGTTTTTTTAGATAAGCTTTGTGATTTTCATTATTTTTTTCTTTTAAGTTATCTTAATTTCATAACTTAAATTATGGGTTTGAAGGGATAATTCAAGTTGACTCGATCCTAATTATCGATGTTGCAAGTTTATCATTCTAACTCAAGTAGACTAGGACTAGTCTTTTTAGGTCATTTTTTTTTAAATTGAGCTATATCATTTCTCTTATTTTTTTAAAAATATTTTTTCTCATGTTATTGTAATTATTTCTTTTAAACATAGTTCTGCTATCATTATCTATTTTTTAAATCACCTAACTAAAATAAAATAAATTTATTCAACTCAATAAAATTTATAACTCGGATAGTAATTTGTTTCGGAAACATATTTACATTACCTAAATATTACTTTTTATGTTTTTTTTTTTAAAAACACCCATAACGCGGGTCAACAGCTAGAGACCGTTTGTTTACGCGTTAAAAGTTGCGTTTAAAGTAAAATGCAGGAGTTAAGTGTTTGGTAAAGAAAAAATCACTGATTACTGTTCATAGGCTCCATCAATTTTTGTGTTTGAAACGCGGGATTAAAAGAAGCAGCTGAAGGCTGCTTTTCTTGCACTGTTCATGTAATTGCACTGTTCATTGAACAATGCAATTAACATGAACAGTGTGCATTAGTACACTGTTCATATGCACTGCGGTTTTTTTTGTAAGTTTTTTAATATATTTTTTAAAAAATTAGTTTAGAATGAATTTGTACCTGATAATATTTTATCTAATTTTATTATACGCTAAAAAAATTATAGAAACTGTAGTTCTTATCGGATATATTTTGTACGTAATGGAATTGTAAATGGCTTTATGGAATAATAAAAAATATTTTATATTAAATATGATTTATTTCATGATGTAATAACAATAGTTAAATTCACAAAATTTAAATTAAAAATCATCAATATTAATATATATATTTTTTAAAATTATTTTATAACCTCAATTTCAAAAGCATTCTTAACCAAACACATTAAACTACTTTTTGTTCAATCTCAATTTCAACCACAG
>Ga0325403_1003935_pt1 | contig 13708 bp, 5 predicted proteins | sample PopdelMetagenome_19_FD_205665 | JGI IMG/M metagenome (GOLD analysis project Ga0325403, IMG submission 205665) | Populus deltoides microbial communities from Bellville, Georgia, United States - Xylem-PdKOR-R4 | ecosystem: Host-associated > Plants > Phyllosphere > Stem > Wood/Secondary xylem...
CGGCCTATTGGTTCATAAATTCCACTCGTGCAGCCATCGGAAATCCATCGTCACCCATTGGAAATACTTCTCTATTTGGTTGAAAATGACGTGAGTAATGAGATAAGCAGTGATGTAAGGTTTATTTTTATTTCTTAAAAATATTTTAAAAAATTAATTTTTTTATTTTTTTAAATTAATATTTTTAATATTTTCAAATTAATTTAAAACGTTAATATCAAAAATAATTTTTTAAAAATAAAAAAAATATTAATTTAATATTATTTTAAATAAAAAACACTTTAAAAATAACATCAATTACACTCTCAACACTCTATATATCATGACTGGATTGTGAAGGAAACAAATGGTCACGTGATTCACGCGGCTTATTGGTCCATAAATTCCACTCGTCAACCCGTTGGAAATACACATCGTCACCCAAGCCAACAAGAACCGAAATCTCTCATTCTCTGCTTTATCCACTGAAGAAGTCATGGCCCCTTTGAAACTCCATGGAAGCGTTTTATCTACCAACACACAGAGAGTTCTTGCAACCCTTTACGAGAAAGAGGTAGAATTTGAGCTTGTTAACGTCAATTTGGGAGCTGGGGAACACAAGCAAGAGCCCCATATTTCCCTCAATGTAAGTGCTTTACTGATATTGAAAGAATAGAGCATCTATTTATTTCCCATCACAAATGATCACTGCATCTATCGATTTCTTAATCTAATATAATATCATTTCCTCTTCGAATGAAATAGCCATTTGGTCTGGTTCCAGCTGCTGTTGATGGAGATCTTAAGCTCTTTGGTGAGTAAGATTTCAACCCCTAGTTACTGTAGAAGTACTATTTTACACGATTTGTTGGGGGCTATAGTTTATTTACTCTTTGGGGTATTTGCAGAATCAAGAGCAATTTCACAGTACGTAGCCCACCAATATGCCAGCAAGGGGACTCAACTGGGCGCTGCAGGCAACGGGTATGCAACAATTTTGGTATGGCAAGAAGTGGAGTCTCACCAGTTCGACCCATCAGCTTCAAAACTGGTGTGGGAGCAGGTTTTTAAACCAGTTTTTGGGCTACCAACAGATGCAGCTCTAGTTGCCGAGACGGAGGTGACTCTCGGTAAGGTTCTAGATGTGTACGAGGCAAGACTGTCTCAATCCAAGTACCTAGCCGGTGACAGCTTCACCTTGGCCGATCTGCACCACCTCCCTAACATCCAGGCCCTGTTGGGGACTCCATCCAAGAAATTGTTCGATTCTCGCCCCCATGTTAGCGCATGGGTTGCCAGTATCACTGGAAGGCCAGCTTGGGGCAAGGTGCTCGCTTTGCTTCCCAAGTAAATTAGAAAGTAACGATGCAGGGTCTCTTGTCCTGAATAAATAATAAAAAAGATGAGTGTGGTGTTTAGTCATCAATATATATTATTTCTGTTTACAGAAACAGCTAGAGTGAAAGGTCCCCTGTTTGCTTCTCGAGTTCTTGTGTATTTTGATCTTGTGTATGGTGTTTAGTCATCAATCTTCTATGCGAAGGATGGTTAAACTTGGAATAAAGTTTGTCTTTTCCTGCATCGGTTTGTAAAGTGTGACATTGATGAGCCTTGAAATTTCAGTTCAGATTTCATGGACCCATATCATTTCAACATCCTCAAGTTTTGATCTTAATTCTCTCTTCTTCTTTTTTGTAACGAATGCGTAGCGATCATTCTAGCTCCGGAAACGCACGAACGCTCCTTTGTGCTCTTTTGGTGTTGGGCCGATGACATTGTCAAAATAGGATGACTAGATATCAAAAACGCTCGATCTTCAGGTTTGGTCGAAATATGGCAGAAGCATTTGGTTCTATGCTAGCCATCCTCCTTCCCAAAGTAAAGCTGGAACTGGTTGTGCACACATGTAGGTAGTGAAGTGATGATTCGTCTTGCACTTGATCAAGACAGACCTTATCGTTTTGAAAAAAGAAGTGATCTTCTTCATATGTCTACATCATAAAACCTTTAATTTTCTACGAATTTGTGGGGCTGCTGGCTACTAGGCTTTTCGTCCGTGCCAGTCAAATCAATCGACACTAAATTGTAATTATTGAGTATCGAGTAGGAGCTATCTTACGCGTGTCCTTCCTCAAATGCATGTACGTGTTTCTACAACTATATGCGTGCATTTACTAATCTCAAAGTTAGCTCTTTTTGTGATGGCATGATATTGCAGGGAAATAACACTAGGCCCACCATTAATAATCAGGCCCAAACATTACAGCCTCTCCTCTTCCCTTTTCTATAGTTTCATTACTAGTGTTCCTATTATTACTCATGTAGATATAAACTTGATTGGTGGTTCATGCTTCACTGCAAGCCTGGCTGAATTTTCAGTAATGTAAAAAAATGATACTCAAACACTATCAATGCATTTTAAAAAAGAGGAAAAAAAAACCATGACTTAACATTATAAAAAGAAAATAAAAAAATTATGATTGTCAATCCCCAGGAATCAAACATATAAGAATGAAATCATGAAAAAAAATTAACTAACAAAGAAAAGTCTAAAACACCAAAGAACTTGTAAATCCAGATGAGGTCGCCAAAACTCACGAGTGAGATCATGCGAACGAGATAACCTAATAAAAGACAAAACGATGGATTGATCCGTGATTCAAATGACTTGGAGCTTAGGATGGGTCACGTTTTAAAAGAAATTTGACGAGAATCGACCCGATGTGAAGCGATTAAAAACACTGGTTGACATGTGACCTGGTCAACCCGTGGCAAATCTAGTCAAAATCAGGTCAAAACTTGTTAACTTTTTTCTTTATTTTATTGTATTTTCAAAATAATGTAATTTTTACCTTTTTATATAAAACACAAAAATTTGTTTGACTTGGGTTAACTCATTTGACACGTGATATAGTATTTGTCTCGAATCGACTCTCAGACTGACTCATGAAAAATGAGAGGACAACCTAAAATTTTGAATTAAATAGCAAAATAAGAAAATCAAATTAAGATAAGAATCCTAAACAAAAAATAAAAATCAAGAGAATAATGCCAAAACTTGAAAAAATAAAATCAAAATTATAGATCCAACAATAAAATTAAAATCAACCTTCTTTCTTTTTTTTAATCAAACTTTAAAGTAAATTTAAAGCTTCATAGGATGACGTGAATGGTTAAAAAGAAAAAAAAAGAAATTATATATAAAACTAAAAGTTGTGGGGGAAAACACTTTTCCCCATGCCCAGATGAATTTTTTCAAACTCTCTTTTTTTTCGTTTATTTTTTCTCTTTTTATACAAATTTACTTTCCTTTTTTTTCAACTTTCCTTTTTTTTAATTTATTTTTTAAAAAAATTATCTTTATTGATTTTACTTTTTAAATATTGAGCTGGTTAAAAATTTCGCTTTGTAATTTTTTTTCCTTTAAAATACTATGGATTACTACGGTATTTTCCTACATAGTTTTTCTATTTTATTTTTTTATTTTTTAAAATTATACTTGTCGATTTTTTTTTATATTGAGCTGATTGAGAATTTAGTTTTGTAATTTTTTTCTTTAAAACATTGTTGATTGCTATAATATTTCTCCGCATGGTTTTTTTTGTTTTTGTTTTTTTTATGATTTTCTTTGAAATTATATTTTTTTATTTTATTTTTAATATTGAGCTAGTTAAAAAATACAGTTACAATATTTGAGGAAAACACTGTAACTTTCCTCGCAAATTACTGTGGATTGCTACAATGTTTTTTCTCGTATGGTTTTTTTCTGTTTTGTTATGTTTTTTTTCTAAAATTATCTTTGTCAATTTTATTTTTTAAATATTAAACTGATTAAGAATTGCAATTACAAACGAAACACTATGGATTGATACAATTTTTCCTCACATGGTTTTTTTTTCAGTTTCTTTTGTGTTTTCTTTTTTTGTAATATTTTTTTTCAAAATCATCTTCGTCGATTTTATTTTTTTTAATATTGAGTTGGTTAGAATTTAACTTTGTAATAAAGCTTAATCATGTGGAGAAAGCACTGTAACTTTCCTCACAAAATATTTTTGAAAATTACAATTCCAAGTCATTACAAATAAGGCTAAATCATGTGGGGAAGCACCGTAGCTTTCATCACAAAACACTGTGAATTGCTACAGTGTTTCCAACATGTTCCCCCCCTTTTTTGGTGTTTTTTTTGTTAATTTTTTTCTAAAATTGTCTCTGTCGATTTGATTTTTTTAATATTGAGCTGATTAAGAATTTAGCTTTGTAATTTTTTTCTTTAAAACACTGTGAATTGTTGCAGTGTTTTCCCATATGATTTTTTTTATAATTTTTTCCAAAATTTTTTTGTCTATTTTTTTTAATATTGAATTGGTTAAGAATTATAATTACAATAAAGCTAAATCATATGGGAAAAACGTTGTAGTTTTTCTCACAAAACACTATGGATTGCTACAATATTTCTCTAAATGGTTTTTTATTTTATTTTATTAGGGAAAACACTGTAGTTTCCTCACAAAACATTGTCAATTGCTACAACGTTTTTTCTCATGGGTTTTTTTTCTTCCAAAATTATCTTTATTAGTTTTTTTTAATATTAAGTTAGTAGAGAATTTAGCTTTGTAATGTTTTTTGCTTTTTATTAACAGAAAAGTTAAATCATGAGGCGAAAGCACTGTATCTTTCCTCCCAAAACACTGTGGATTGCTACAAATCATGTTATTCAGTCTCTAAGTTTTGATCACCAACACAACTTTTTCTCTATTATAAAATATTGACTCTATCATACTTTTAGTTTCTATTATTTATCTAGCGCTGATTCACAATTATAATATTATTAAATATATTTATTTTATAAACCCGAGACATTGAACAGGTATACCATCTCATATCCGCTGAAAGGAAAAAGAACAGGATCAGGAAGTTGTTTGAATTAGGTTTTTGTTTTGGCTAACTAATGGCCTCAATGTAAATAGAAAAAATAAAAGGATGACTATATTTCTAGGAATTTGTGGGGCTGTTAGCTACTAGGCTTTCATCCATGCCATTCCCAATTAATCGACAACAAATCGTCAAGTCCTTCAAATGTATGCTACGTGTTTCTACAACTATATGCGTGCGTTTACTAATCTCAAAGTTGGCTCCTTTTGTGATGGCATGATATTGCAGGGAAATAACACTAGGCCCACCATTAACAATCAATCACAAACATTACAGCCTCTCCTCTCTCTCTTCTATAATTTCATATTATTACTGTCACCACCACTGCAACCTTATTCAAAATTATGGTTATGATTTAAAATATTTTTTATTTAAAAATTTATTAAAATAATATTTATTTAAAAAATTATTTTGAGATTAGCATATTAAAACGATTCGAAAACATTAAAAAAATTAATTTTTAGTAAAAATAATTTTTTAGAAATGCGGGTTGGACCGCGTTTCCAAATGATCCCTACAGGTGACCACCACCACCACCACCACTACAACTACACCACCACCACTATCATCACCATCACTACCATCACCACTACCACTACCAGTAATCTAAATTGCTCATATGTAGATATAAATTTGATAGGTGGTTCACGCTTCACTATAACCTGGCTGAATTTTCAGTAATATAAAAAACAATACTCAAGTGCTGTCAATGCATTTTAAAGAAGATGAAAAAAATCCACAACTTAACATTATAGAAAGAAAATAAAAAAAATTATGATTGTCAATCCCTAAGAATTGAACATATAAGGATGAAATTGGGAAAAAAATCAGTTAACAAAAAGAAGTCTAAAAAACCAAAGAACCTGTAAATCCAGGTGAGGTTGCCAAAACTCGCGAGTGAGATCATGCGAATGAGATAACCTAATAGAAGGCAAAATGATAGGTTGATCTGTGATTTAGGTGACCTGAGGCATAGGATGAGTCAAGTTTCAAAAGAAATTTGGTCAGAATCAACCCGATGTGAAACGATTAAAAATACTGGTTGACCCGTGACCTGGTCAACCCATGACAAACCTAGTCAAAATCAGGTCAAAACTCGTTAACTATTTTTCTTTATTTTATTTTATTTTCAAAATAATATAATTTTTACCTTTTATATAAAACACAACAAATTGTTTAACTTGGGTTAACCCACTTGACACGTGATACAGTACTTGTCTCGAATCGACTCTCAGACTGACTTATGAAAAATGAGAGGACAACCTAAAATTTTGAATTAAATGGTAAAATAAAAAAAATCAAATTAACATAAGAATCCAAAATAAAAAATAAAAATGAAGAGAATGAGGCCTAAACTTGAAAAAATAAAACCAAAATTATGGATTCAATAATAAAATTAAAATTTGATTAAGGGGTTAAGAATCAAAATTTGAATCCAAAACATTGAGAGCCTAACCTTAAATATCATCAAACTTTGAATTGAAATGTAATATTGAAAAGAAAAATCGAATTAACAAAAGAATCCAAGACAAAAAAAATAAAAATCAAGAGAACGAGGACCAAACTTGAAAAAACAAAATCAAGATTATAGATCTAAAGATGAAATTGAAAATAAATTAAAATTTGATAAAAGAGTTAAAAATTAAAATTTGAAATCACAACATTGAGATCCTAACCTTAAATATCATCAAACTTTGAATTAAAGGGTAAAATTAAAAAGAAAAATTAAATTCACAAAAGAATCCAAATAAAAAAAAATTCAAGATTATGGATCCAAAAATAAAATTGAAAACAAATTAAAATTTGATAAAAGAACTAATAATCAAACTTAAAAATCAAAATATTAAGGGCCAAATATGAAACGTCATAAAATAAAAGGATAAAATTGATTTTTTTTCATGACCAACACAAAATTCAATTGGGAGGAGAGAGAGAAAAGAAAAAGAAATGAAAAGGGCGGGCGATGACAGACCGTCATTGAAAACACCATACGTGCCATCCCACATGGAAGAGGACGTCGTGGAGCTTAAACACCGTAGCTAAAGCTGACTTTCTTTCATTGAACTACGACTCAAGCCTCGCGTCAACAATTTTTTTTTAATAATTTTTAAAAAGGGAGAAAGACTGAATCGTCCCTAACTCGACTTAATAATAACAAAAAAACTATAAGAAATGATAGAAACACCTTGGATCCGAAGCTTAAGGGTATTTGAGAGTGTGATAGCGGTTGCTTTTTAAATTATTTTTTGGCTAAAAAATGCATCAATTTTTTTTAAATAATTTTTGACATCAGAACATTAAAATGATCTAAAAACACAAAAGAAATATTAATTTGAAGAAAAAAAATTCAATTTTTTTAAAACATTTTTGAAACGCAAAAACAAACAGGTTATTAAAATTTTTTATTTTAGTGGCAATTTAGTCATTCTAATTTTTAAGAAAACATAAGAAACAAAAAATACACCTTGAAATAATTAAATGAAAATAACTTTCAAGACTAATTTAGTAATCCTACTATTCTAAAAAAAATTGAAATATGAGAAGAGTATAATAACCCTCGTGAATTTTACAAAGACGTTTGAGCTCTTACAAAAAGATTGAAGTATCCTCTCGGCAAAGTAAGTTGTTTTCGTAGGACAATGATAAAATAGTAGATTTATATTTCAAATCACAATGAAAATCTCATCTCTTTTAACTTTAGACTAGTTAGGTGTTAGGCGATGTATTATTCTTTGTTATGAAAAATATATTAAAAAACAAAAATTCAAAAGAGTTGGGCCTAAAATGATACTTTCGATCTCGCTACAATTACTGACCTAAGAATAATATTTATAATATTAATTATAATATCCATAGTAATATTTATAATACAAATAATAATATTTATAATATTAATAATAATATTAAACTTGTTTGATCCAATTTTAAGTGAGTGTAGCTGCAATGCCAGATCCAAAAGTCTTGGATGTGGATCTAACTGTAAGATCGTGTTATAAAAATATAATAACTAAATAGAAAAATATTTAATATTAAAGAATGAAATTAAAAAAACAAAGCAGAACACTATTACAATGACTAGTGTTTTGGGAGGAGAAGTACAGTAAAACCACTTTATGAAATCAGGATAATCTAATAAAAAGTAAACAAAATAAATCATGAAATTTAATTCTCAATCAAATCAATATTAAAAGATAAAATTGAAAGAAAAAAATTAATTGAGAAAAAAATTCTGAGTCAGGTTAACTCATCAAATCAGGTTAACTCTTTAAATCTAAGATCCGTGTAATGAAAATACGATAACTAAGCAGAAAAAAATTAATATTAAAAAACTAAATTAAATAAATAAGAATAAATTAAAAAAAACTATAACTAAAAGCTATATTAATTTTTTTAAAAAAATACTACTAAAAGTAACCGCCTTTATTTAGACAGTGAAAAGCTGAGCTTTTTAGTTATAGTTAATACAAGGGTTTTATTATCTGATATTATTTCCTGGTCTCATCTCATCATTTTACATTAAAAAAGTCCAGCGCGAGGAAAATTGGCAGTGATTGTTACATCTCTTCTAACATGATTTGTTTAGTTTTTATAATTATTGACTGAAGTGACTAAAATTCATAACCTGTGAGATGCAGCTAATTTCTTCATAACTGGTGTTGTCAATTATTTTTCCTACATAACAGATAAAAGATAATGATTAACAAATAAACACGTAATTCAGGGATGGAACCAAGAGTACAGAAATAGTTTAAACAGCCATAATGTTAAATAAATATAGAAATCAAACCATAATTAAAAAAAACATACAACCTTGTTGGGGGCAAGGGGTGGTCTTTAAATGGTTCCGGTTCCCACGGTGCCTCAATTACCTATTTTCTTTCTTTATCATGTGGGGGGAAGACTTAGAGGTCGTGTGACGCAATAGCGTGCGTCGGAGGTAGGGCGGTGGTTGAGAGGTTTGAACTTGAAAGTTTCTACTTTTTAATTAAGGTTTTATGGCTACCAAACCCCCCTTTGTCCTCCCTGGGTGGGTTAGTTAATTATAACTTAGTTTTTCATGAAAGAAACTGATCAATTAATGAAGACGATCGAGTTGTTTTATGGCTACCAAACCCCAGCTGGTTATTATAACCATGGAAAAAAAGTGGCAGACCAACCACTGAATTTCAAAAGTCCCAAGTCAATAAAAGCCTGCAGCGGAAGGTAGACTATTATTGTTCATGAGTAGTGCCAAGAATATGTAGATATTTTATCATTTTAAAAATATATTTCATAATGAACACGACTCGGCATTTGTTTCTTTTAATCGCCCTCTCTCTCTTGTCTTTTTTTTATGGTGCAGAATTTCTTGTTTACTAGTCGTCACATGGAACCTTCTGGAGAAGGAACTATCTGGAGGTGTTTGAATAGGAGGTGACTTGTATTTTGTTTTTAGTAAAAAACATGTTTTTATAACTTTTAAAGATATGGTTTATGCTTAAAAGATACTGTTTCTTTAACAAAAAACCACCACACCTCCAAGCCAAACACACCCATATATATCATTGCCCGACTCCCCTTCATCGTCACTTGTGTGCTCAACTGTTCCTTGATCAGACTCCAATCAAAAAGATGGCAGAAATCATGAAAGTCCACGGAAGCGCCCTCTCAACAGCAGCACAACGGGTTTTTGCTTGCCTTTATGAGAAGGAGCTTGAGTTTGAGTTTATTCCTGTCAACATGGCGGTAGGGGAGCATAAGAAAGAACCATTCCTTGCCCTCAATGTAAGTGTGAAATTTAATTTCCATGTCTCATAAGTACAAAATGAAGACATTTCCCTAACCTCCATTCAGAATCTAATACTTCTTGGTGTGGATATATTAGCCATTTGGTCAAGTCCCAGCTTTTGAACAAGGAGATCTTAAACTCTTCGGTATACTTTCTCTACCTATTATTACTTAACTACTTGGTGAACATGTGTTTGGATGCGTACTGATCAGTGTTTATATGACAAATTGATCGTTTTGGAGCGCAGAATCAAGGGCAATCACTCAATACATCGCCCACGGGTATGCAGACAAGGGGACTCCGCTTGTTATCCCAGGCAAGCAGATGGCAACATTATCAGTGTGGATGGAGGTTGAGGCTCACCAATTTGACCCAGTAGCTTCAAAGCTGAACTGGGAGCTAGTTTTTAAGCCAATGTTTGGAATTCCCACAGATAATGCAGCGGTGGAGGAAAACGAGGCTAAGCTCGGTAAGGTTCTCGATGTCTACGAGTCAAGGTTGGCTCAGTCCAAGTACTTGGGAGGCGATATCTTCACCTTGGCTGATTTGCACCATCTCCCTAACATATCTTGCGCGATGAGGACACATGTGAAGAAACTATTCGATTCCCGACCCCATGTTAGCGCATGGGTAGCAGATATCACCTCGAGGCCAGCTTGGTCCAAGGTCGTTGCCATGAACAAGTAAAATTAAAGCAGCTGCTACCCACTTCAGTCACAATAAATTGTTGGTAGCCATAGTGCCCCTGAATAAGGTCTTTCTGTGTACCTGTCGATCTTTTTATCTTGCTGTTTTGTTGAGACTTCAATCCTCTAGTCGAGGACTGATTCTCTCGTCGCTGTTGAATTTGTATGGCACAATGGCTTTGTATTTTGTCGGTGGGCTTTTCCAATTCAGTACCCTTCAAGTTTTTGGTTTTTTGAGATGGATTTGGAAGCATGAATTTTAAATTAGATTATAGTAGTTAAATAGAATAAAACATGATAGTCTTCAACTGGAGAATGTCAGCACTCGTTATTTACAGTGTCGCCGGAAGGCAGCCTGGTTCCAACTCCATCTGAAAATATTCTGTCAAGAGGGTGGGCGACAATGCGTTTCTCAAAATACCCAAGTTCTTTAAAAAATGTAGCATATGTTTCTTATGGGCGATTCAGCGATTCAGTCAAATTTTAGCCTTACCAGCATAAAGGATCGAAGGCTATTTGGTACAGTTTTGTCTGAACCGACAAAACTTTTGCCATTCAAAAAGAGTCATTTGAAATGGATGGTCTGGAAACATGACACACCGTTCGGTTTGCATATGGCTCACGGTATGCTCGGACCAGTTCTCACCGGATTTTAAGTCAAAAAGACAGTCTTCGCCATGGGAGCCTTTAAAAGCCCACTGGTTCGGACGGTTTTCAGCCTATCTTCTATCAGAAGTGCTGGGAAATAGTGTCAAAAGTCCAAAAAGCATTCAACAACAGAGGAGGAGAGTCTCAACATACCTTCATCGTCCTTGAAAGAGGTAAATAGTGCTAGACTGTACTGTTAATGGACAAGGCAGCCTAAATAAAATCGCTCTTATAGCTGAATGAATTGATTGACCACAACCTCCTTGAACAGCCTCTTGAGAGGATCACGGAGGCGTTATTTCCTTAGTGAAATAGAGAAAGATAATTTTTTCCATTAACTATTTACTAAATGAGGTTAGAAACCGATTGGTGACCAAGCTTAGCTTTAAAAAGGTATGAAAGTCTTTTTCACTATATTAGTAATTATGTTAGAAAAAAAATATTAATTAATAATTTCATATTTTTTCTACAATATAATTATCCAATAATCCTTAAAAATAGTTTCCTTAAGGGGCTTTTCAAGCTTTTTATTTATTTTTTATATGTTAATTATTTAAATGTTCTTAAAAAATAAACTATCTTTATTATGGATGCAAAGTCATTTTAGGTTTTTTGGTATGATTTTTTTTGAAATTCTCATGTGGGGTTAGGGATAATTGTATTTTAATATATATAAATTAATATTAAATTTCAAAAGTTGCACGCGCCAGTAAGTGGGCGTGCTCGAGCCCTTCGCGCCGCCCACACAGTACTGGATGGCGGCATTCATTGTGCCTCACCACCGTGCCTCACCACCCCTGTCACGGTGGTGAGACGCTTGTTCTCTAGCGGCACACAGAGAAGCTCCGACAAGGAGTTTTTCCCTTCCTCTTTTTCCTCTCTCCACCTAGAAAAACATGTTGGCCATTGCATAAAAACAAGAAAGTCTAGCTATTTATTTCTTAATTTAAATTAGTTTTTTATTTTTTTGATTGCGATGTATTTGGTTTTGAATCATTTATTGAGTTAATTTATTTTTTAATTTCTTCCCTTAATATTTTATTTTTATATGAGGTTTGATCCTCATTCTTTTATTTGCAATGTATTTGGTCTTGGATCATTTATTAAGTCAATTGTGTTTTCAATTTCATCTCTTTACACTTTGTTTTTATATTAGTTTTGGCCCTCATTCTTTTAATTATGATCTTTTTGGTCTTGAATCCTTTATTGAATTAATTTGTCTTTGGATTTTATTTTTTGACATTTTATTTTTATATAAAATATGATCATAATTATTTTGATTGTTATTTTTAGTTCTTATTTTTTTCTTAATTGAAATTGTATTTCAATTTCATCCCATATGATTTGGTTGTATTTTTATTTTGTATCCAATTTGATTCTCTTTCTTTTCAAATCTACATTTTTCAAATCACCCTTTTTTTTTAATTTGTTTTTTCAAGTTTATCCCTAATTATTTTGGTTGGTTTGGAATTTTACATTGTTATTTTTTTGGGTTTGCCTTTTACATTGTGATCTAGCCTCATGATCCGTGTTATAAATTTTGAAGGTTGGACCGGGTTCGCTTTAGTCATTATTAATTATTTTAAAAAATTTCATCCATTATCATTAAGTTCGTTGAAAATTGTTTTTCTTTGTTTTTTTATGGTTTGGATTCTTTTGTGAATTTGATTTTTCTTTTTGATTTTGCCCTTCAATTCAATAGTTTTTGATATTTAAGGTTTGACATGATACTACTCACGGGTTTTGATGATCTCACTTAATTTTGCTAGTGTTTTGTTTTTTAATATTTTTTTCATTGATTTTTTCCCCGATTTCATCATTCTACAGTTTGATTCAAGGGGTTTGACAATCATTATTTTTTTTAGTTCTCTTTCTATTATGTCAAGTCATTGATTTTTTTTGCTCTTTAAAATACAATGATAATACTTTAGCATCCTTTTTTTCTCTACAAAGAAATTGGCCCGGTTCACGACGAAGCGCGGGCCATCAATCTAGTCTTATCTGAAAAAAAAAGAAGTAAAGGAATTTAAGCAACCATGACAACAAAATATGGAATTATCATTTACTTGTAATAAATTCCGAATACCAATGGCAGGTGGAGAGTTAAATAATGAGATAAATTGGGCAATTGGCATCTAATTTAGCGAAATAGCACAGTTTGAGGATGTTACAGTTGTGAATCGGGACATTAGTTGACGCGGTTTTGAAACGTGATATTTGATCAAATTTCGTGTTTCTAAACTGCGACACTATCGAAATGTCGCGTTTCTAAACCGTGACATTTGATTCAATGTTGCGGTTGAGAACCATGACATTTTCAAGGATATCGTTTTGAGAAATAACTGGACATTGGATAAAACGGCTGGGAAGTAGCCAAAATGATGAGACCATTTTGGCTATTGTAAGATTTTGGGTCATTTTTGTGTTTTTAGCCTAAAAACGTTTATAAAATCTTAGTTTTTGTTAATCTGAGATTTTATTTAATTTATGATTTTAGAGAGTTAGAAGTTTTATAATTTTATCAAAATTTGGATTGAGTTTCCTCTATATAGGAACTATACCAAAAATTTTATCCCGGTTAAAAAACTCTGCAAAAAATCACAATAACCCTAATCAACAAATTCTAACTAAACTCAACATATTCTAATATTCCTTAATCACAAGTAGTCCCAAAAATACAAAAACACACACACAC
>Ga0325403_1003938_pt1 | contig 13704 bp, 7 predicted proteins | sample PopdelMetagenome_19_FD_205665 | JGI IMG/M metagenome (GOLD analysis project Ga0325403, IMG submission 205665) | Populus deltoides microbial communities from Bellville, Georgia, United States - Xylem-PdKOR-R4 | ecosystem: Host-associated > Plants > Phyllosphere > Stem > Wood/Secondary xylem...
AGTTAAAAAAATCCATTGAAAGAAGATTGAGCTCATGGGTCAAGAATGGACTTTAGGGTTAAAACTATTTTCTAACATTCTTAATAAGTGGACCAATAACAGAAAACACAACATCATAACTTGACTTCTACTCATTCCATCAAACCCTAAACCAAAATTCAACCTTACCCTAACTGTCCTGGGATTTTCTATACCTTGAGATCTAATAATATGCTAGAAAATGAACATTTGTTCTTGTATTTTATTTACTGCCACGAAGAATTGATTGGTCCACCATGGGCTGACAGGTAGTGTATAATGGTTGACCTAACAATTGATTCTGTACCTGATTAATTGTCTAATCAAGACGAGGCTAGAATGTATTAGGTTTTTTTTTTTTTTTTTTAATCTTATGAAATAATGCTATTTTTCATTCAGTTGAAAAGTCTCATAATTTTGATAATTTCTCAGCATAATCCCAAGTAAAAACTTTTATGGTACTAACCAGCCACGTCCTGCTTATTAATTTATGGATCCACATTGAAGAAAGAATTTATAGGTCCATATTAATATATATAAAAATTGAAAAGAAATAATAAAATTCATCATCCATCATCAATAGTGATAACAATATTTCCATCTTGAATTTTTCTCGTCTATTTGCATCTATTTTTTAAAAGTACATTCAAAGAGTAATTAATAAAATGTTTTTAATTACTCTCTAAGCACCATAACTAAACCACTTCTCAAAATTTCAAAAAATATATATATTTCTGATGAACTAACGATATGATAATTCAATATATATACATCGGATTTGATATTAATAGCATGATTTTCCAACCAGAGCCTGGAGCTTACATATGATCACCTTGTGCGAAGCAAGTGGGGAAGAGGACTCCTAGTACATAAAGAGCCAATCAAGTAAAAAACAAGAAGAATTATGGATACCTACTTCCTAACTGAAGAACTCAGACCTGCTTTTAGCACGTATAGCCTACAGAAAGAAGAGAAGATTTTAACTTCGAATCATTTGCTTATGTAATGAAACAAGTTAACTCGCCGCTATGCTAAAAACAAATCAAGGTATCGAGCCTTTAAGGCAAGCCTCCAAATACCATGGCAAAATGAGTTGAACTGCTCAGCAGCATGATCATATGATTGGTCCCTCGTCTGTGCCCTAGTCCTTTTAGCGCAGGATCTTCATTTGGTTGATCAAAATATTGATGGGGGCAAGTGGGTGCACCAAATCCCTTGATGGTTGGACTGAACTGTCCTCAAACTCCCGAATCTCATTGTTGACTCATATAATCTCATCTGCCCAAAACATCTCTTTCAGAGAGGAAGAAAAAAGAAAAGAAAGTTGAAGTCCTGTCCTTTCCCGCTTTATCCTACTATAAATAGACAGTCATTCTAGGCTATATCTCACACATCATCTATAACGAGCTTACACAGCAATGGAGACTCGTAACTTGACTGTCAAGCAAGTTTCCTACTGCCTTTTTCTTAGCATTTTTGTAATCTTCAGTTTCCAAGCTCATTTCTCTGAAGCAGAAACTCACTACCGAGAGTTTGTTGTATGTGTTCTCTTCGTTACTATCTTCTTATCTTTTGCTTGTGATAGAATATAAAGCTGTGAAGCAAATTCTTTTTTTTCCCTTTTCGTGTGGATGGAAACAGATTCAAGCTAAACCAGTGAAGAGGCTGTGCAGAACCCATAACACAATTACAGTGAATGGACAGTTTCCAGGACCAACATTGGAAGTGCGCGATGGCGATACTCTTGTGATCAAAGCAGTAAATAATGCTAGATACAATGTTACCCTCCACTGGTAATTATCGAACATCCTATGCAAGTAGATGAGAAAAAAAGAGAATTGCATATACATACATGGATGTTTTAACTCATGATCAATTGTTGTTGTCTGGATTAATCAGGCATGGAATCCGACAGCTGCGAAATCCGTGGGCGGATGGACCTGATCGTGTCACTCAATGCCCCATCCGACCAGGAAGGAGTTATACATACCGGTTCACAATTGAAAATCAAGAGGGGACTTTGTGGTGGCATGCTCATAGCAGATGGCTTAGAGCCACCGTTTATGGTGCTCTAATCATTCATCCTAAATTGGGTTCTCCATATCCATTCCCTATGCCCAGGACAGAAATTCCCATTCTTCTCGGTAACCCGTCTTTCATTTTCAATCCAAAGTCCTCAAACCATTAGATGGTGGCATAACTGGAAGCTGATTATGTTGTTGATTAACAGGGGAGTGGTGGGACAGGAACCCTATGGATGTCTTGAGGATAGCAGATTTCACAGGTGCAGCACCAAATATATCCGATGCTTATACCATCAATGGCCAACCTGGCGATCTCTATAGATGCTCAAAGCAAGGTTCGCCAGTTATTCTTTTTTTTTTTTTTTGCTTTCAGATTTATTCAGCTCTAATTTTAATCTGTAACGTTAATTTCCACTAACCATTGATCATAATATCACTTCTGTTGTGGTTTTGACAATGTAGAAACTGTGAGATTTCCTGTGGGTTCTGGGGAAACAATCCTCCTAAGGGTCATAAATTCTGCCCTGAACCAAGAACTCTTCTTTGGAGTGGCCAACCATATACTGACAGTAGTTGCTGTTGATGCTGCCTACACCAAGCCTTTCACAACCTCAGTCATCATGATAGCTCCTGGGCAGACAACTGATGTCCTCCTCACTGCTGATCAAACCCCAGGTCACTACTACATGGCAGCTCGTGCCTATAACTCAGCCAACGCACCTTTTGACAATACAACCACAACTGCAATCCTTGAATACAAGACAGCTCCTTGCAATGCCAAGAAAGGAAAGCAGTCAACACCCATCTTCCCACGACTCCCAGGCTTCAACGACACAAACAGTGCGATTGCATTCACTTCCCGTCTAAGGAGCCCTTCCAAGGTTAAAGTCCCACTTCAGATTGATGAAAACCTATTTTTTACAGTGGGGCTAGGACTCATCAACTGCACCAATCCTAATAGCCCTCGCTGCCAAGGTCCAAATGGAACTCGTTTCGCAGCTAGCATAAACAATATGTCTTTTGTACTCCCAAAAAGAAACTCACTAATGCAGGCCTACTACCAAGGCCAACCTGGAATCTTTACCACAGACTTTCCACCTGTCCCCCCTGTAAAATTTGATTACACTGGCAACGTCAGCCGAGGACTATGGCAGCCTGTTAAATCAACTAAGCTTTACAAATTGAAATTTGGTGCGAAGGTACAAATAGTGTTGCAGGATACCAGTATAGTCACAGTTGAGGACCACCCAATGCATCTCCATGGATACCATTTCGCTGTTATAGGGTCAGGCTTTGGTAACTTCAACCCTCAAACAGATCCAGCAAGGTTCAACCTCATTGATCCACCATATAGGAATACCATTGGAACCCCTCCTGGTGGTTGGGTAGCCATCCGGTTCGAGGCTGATAATCCAGGTAACACGGAGAATATGCATATACATTTAATATATTTAGTTTGGTTTCAATATTGAACAGATTGACTGATATGATGCCTCGCATTGGCTTACATGGTTTGAAACAGGAATCTGGTTCATGCACTGTCATTTAGATTCACATCTCAATTGGGGTTTGGGTATGGCTTTTCTAGTTGAGAATGGAGTTGGCAAGTTGCAGTCTGTACAGCCTCCCCCACTTGATCTGCCTCGGTGTTAAAGATCACACCATTAAAAGGCTCACCAACAATTGCATCTAGTCTTCTCAGTTGATGATCAATTTACAGTTTCTAAAGTCAGTCCTAAGATATAAATGGATTTGTTTGTCTGAATCCAGAGATGCATGTATTCTAAGCTAGCTTATTTTCTACTAGTTATGTCCCTAGAAGGACTATGTTCCATTAAGCAATTGATTTGGTACGTGTCTGGATCGAGTGTATTTGTTTTAAAATCAAGAAAATTTTCTGAATTATGAGAAGTTGGAATATCACTTCCATTTCATTTTACTGTCAGTAAGTAATATGTAGTTAGCAAATGTTAACTTGTCTGTCCCATGAAATGGATTTAGCTCGTAGGATACGATAATGACTCTGTTCGTGTCCTAAATGATCTAATAACATGGGAAAACCTAGCAACACATTTGCTAAAAATGTGTAAAAGCAACCTGGGACACAGCCAATAATCCTGGGATTGATTAAAAACTCAGTCTGGAAAAAAAGAAAGAAAAACAAGTCAACTGAGTGGATCAAACCAACTATATTTTTACCAGCTACATTAAAATCAAATCTATAGACAGAAGCAACGCCCTACTTCCTACAGACTAAATGCACAAATTGACAATCAAAATGCACCCTTGGTCACCTGACTGAATCAAACCAAATAGATGAAAATGTACAAAGAATAATGGAAAAACAGCCTCCCTTTTCTTATATCCAATGTACATATTGAAAATCAGAGTGGCACAATCCATAAAAAGCTCCAGTATATCAAAGTGAGCTCATCGAGGTGAAGTGTTGTTGTATCTACAAAAAACAGCCTGGCTCAACTCTTACCAATCAGGCCACAAATTTCAGGCAACGGGTATCATCATGTATTTTCTGGCACCGGATTGAACAAAAGCGCATTCCACACTTCGCACATGTATAATTGGAAGTGAACCCACAAACAGTGCAGAAATGCCTGCGGCATGTAGAACTTGGAGGTCCCACTGCTGCCCTCAAATAGGATGGAACATGCGGAGGCAAAGCTTCCAGGTTCGCCTGTTTTCATAGGTTGAACATTTAAAACCAACTAATACAATTAATATAAGTCAGACAATGAACGTTTCCATTCATACCTCATGTAAGAGTTCCAAAAAATTTCTTGGGGCTTTCCTAGCATTCTCAAGCGCTTTTGCTTGCCGAGTTTTACGCTTTGTGCCTTTCTGCTTCTTCTGTATATAGACTGCAATGGAGATCAAAGAATGTTTAAAAACAATATTGAGAAAAAACATACACAATTTGATCAACTTTCACTTTGCTAAGGAATCCCGTTAAACTACCACTACTGGTGATAAAAAAACGGAAGGAATTTCAAGAAGGCTTACCATTCTCCCTATTCAAAAGATCACATAACCCCCATTCAAAGAATCAAATATTGGTTATGGATTGATGATCAAATTACCAAGTTAGAAACTTTTTAAATAAATGTATGCTGAGCCCTTAGAGAACATTTTAAAATAAAGGTAAATAAACATAAATACGGGACATAGCCTTGCATAAAATTATTGAAATCAAATTCACAAGAAGGGACATGTTTCAATCCAAATAGTAAAGTACCAAAAGCTTGTCTTGCCAAACAGAAGATGCATTAGAATAGATAACTGGCACCCTGAAAAAATAGCAGAAAAAAGATGCATACAACAATACTTCTTCGTGAATGCTGGTAAACAAAACCCGCTGGCTACATAGAATTCTTACGAAAGATAAAACGACAGAGGCAGACATAAACATATCACACACACACAAAACACTTCCACGCCTTCAATGTATCGAAGGACATTCTCTTCAACTTGAAATCATACAAAGCAAAGCATATAAACGGAAAATGTAACAAGTTATTCTCAAGACAGAAAAAAACACAAGAATGAAATGAATGAGAGACTCTAATACCATCATCGTCATCATCAAGAGAAGCCTCGTCATCATCAACAGCTTCTACTGTTTCCATCCCTGTATAATCATTCTCCAATGCTTCAAGTCTAGCAATTGCTGCCTTAAAAAAAAAATCCAAAACCATCTTCTTTAAATCAACCAAACTTAAGTAAAACAACAAAAAACTTCGATCTTAGCAAAGAAAAACAAACCCCCATTTACTACTATCTTTCTCAAGTCAGCCAAACATCAATAAAACGATAAAAATTTTCAATCTTCTCATTTAAAAACAGAACCCCATTTCACTACTCTCTTCTTTAATTAATCAAACAATTGCAAAACATTTTTTTTTCTCAATCTTTTCAATAAAAAAACAGAAACCTGAGTTCTGTTATCATTGCTGGCAAGCGCAGCTGCCATTTTTGGAGCAATCTTTCGAGTTCGCATTGACATTCTACGAAATGGGTTTGAAACGTCATCTTCCATTAGCCTTCAAAAAATCCAAAAAAGAATCAAACTATAGTTAAAAAAAAAAGAAAAAACACACAAACTTTGAACGAAAACAGAGATATTAAAGAGAAAGAGAGCGAACCCAGATGAAGAAAGCGGCGGCTTTGTTCCAAATATGAACGATAAGTCGTTCTTTCACTATGCGCAGAGTACTGATGTGTGTGGACAGTCACAGAGAAGCTGATTTGGTGAAGGGAGAAGAAGGGGGTACTTCAAATTTGGAGGACCTGTCGTTTGTAATAAGCAAATGACATGTCATTTATGAGCTAAGCCCCAAGCATCTCTGTTGAGTTTTAAATGGCCCAGCAGATCATAGCTCGAGTTCGGTAAACTTAAGGTTAAGGAAAAGAACTTTTTTTTTCAAAAATCCATATTATTTCGAGTTCTTTCTAAAAAAAAAAAAAGAGTTGATCCTCATGTCATTTCATGAGCTAAGTTAATATAATCATGGTTTATAAATATCTCATTTTACAATCATATACTCCCTATAATTTTTAATTTATATGTCTTTTTTAATCATTGTTTTTTTTTTTATATATATATTTACTAACTTAAATATTAAAAATTCTAATGTTTAAACAAGGAATTTTTTTTTAAGAATAACTAAAACGAAAAACTCGCATTTAAGTTGATTATTTTCTAGCCCAAGACGTAGCCATGAAAAATCAATTCAATATTTCATCATTTATTTTGATGAAACCAATTTAGTGAATTACTGAAATTTTAATAAATTATTAGCTATTTTTTTTATGAGTAAATCAAAATTATAAATCTTAGATCAAAATGGATAGTTTGAATTTTATAAATATAATAGAAATTATTCAAATCCTAAATGAATTCATCTTACTAGTCAATATTATTCACATACAATTTCTTAAGAAAAAAAATTATTTTATAGTATACAGAACTTCCCATATTTTTTTTCAAAATGTATATAAACTTCAAATTTTTTTTTTTAAGATGGTAATAATAGGAGCAATGATTAAAATGAACACCTCATGTAGGCCTCTTTTGGATTTTCCTCCATGGACGGACAAGACGCTACTATCAGCTAGCTTCAAGCCCATCTCAGTCAAAGACCTTATTCTTGCATTATTATGATTCTTGACAGTACTTTGCATGCATATTCTTGGCCTTGGACTAATTGCCAGTTATCACCATTTCCAAAACCTTAGCCTAAATCACTTACAAGCACAGTCCCCTTGCTGAAATCATGCCACCTTAATAACTTTATATGTATCATTTCATCAATTTTTTTCTAGTCTTTTCCCTTGTGTTATGGTTTGGATTAACTGGTGTGTTTTTTTTCCGGGTGTTATATATTGCCTAGTGAAGCTGATAAAAAATATCGTACCAGAACCCTAGAAGAACTAGTTTAAAGTACCCAAATGGTGTTGAGAAGATCTTCTGATCCTGTATCTACATTGAACTTAATTGATACAATTCAACGACTAGGTATTTCCCATCGTTTCGAAGAAAAAATCGATGAACAGCTTGATATTACAAAATATCTCAAAATGATATTATTTTAATTTTTCTATATATATAAACATTTAGAATCAACCCTACAATACATAACTTGGATTTTGCCTTGGATAGACCCCACATCGGGTTTTTGAACTATGCTCCATGCTTGGACTCGGAGGATAACTATTACCCTCCAAAAACACATCACCCCTCGAAAAAAAACTTTATGTATACTCGTCTCTTGACAGTATACAAATCAGCTGAAATTTTTTTTTGCTTTATGGTAGCATGAGTCACTTGCAGAAAAGATAATTTAGCCCACATACAATTTATCGAAAATCAGCTTGCTGAAAAAGTGGGATTTGTGGGTTTGTTTTCGACATGTAAGATTTGTTCATGTTCTTGAGAGAAGCTAACAACATAGCGAATCGGCTTCCTGAACAAGGTGTTTTCAGGAGTGAGGATCTAGCTAACTGCATGGCTTTGAAAAGCAGAGACCTTTTGATTCAAGAGTATATGCGTATGCTGCTGTCACTTGCGTTGTTGATACTGCTGATTATCTTGCGGTGCTCTTTTAGGGCTGTGGGTTGCAGAACGACGATCGTCCATTCTGTTCGTGTTTTCATTTATTGTCTATCTTCGTTTAAATTGCTGTCTCTCTGTTTTTTCTTCTACTTGGAAGTTTAGCTTCTTTTTTGCCCAGTGGTTTATGTCATAGTTGTGAGAACCAATCCGCAGTTGACACGTATGAAGGCTTGGTTTGTGAGTTGAGGGAAGTGGCCCGCGGGTCAACCCAAGCTACTATTTTTTAAAACACACCGGTAAAACAAGTTGGATTTTAAAAAATTAAAAATAATATCATCTTTTTTTTAAAAAAAAAAAAAGGGTTTGAAATAAAAGCTTGTTTGGTTTTAATTTTAGACCAAGTTTTATAACTATTATTTATACATTCACTTTGATGTTGGGTATTTTCACAACTTATATATATATATATATATATATAATCACATTTAATTAATTAAACTATCATTATGCACCAGATTTAAAGCTTAGGTGACCAGTTTGTTATCTATAAATTATTAGGAGATAACAGTTTGAGGCCTAAACTCAATTCAAAATGAAGCCCTAAATGAGCCATTTGTCAAGGCTAAGCCCACCAATTCAGCAAGAAAACCAAGACCCAAAGAGGGACACAATGTAAAAGTCCGCCCTCCCGGGGTTGCTGGTCTCTGACAACTGAACTGCCAAGAAATCCAAGAATTCTGGGATTGGAACTTTTGATTAGTTTCACATTGAACACGTCGATTACAAAGGATCATAACAACAGACCAATAACCAGATAACCACCTTTTATCTCCCTTGAACTACATTGTTTTGGTCTTTACAGTCATGCTGATTCTGTTTTTAGCTGTTTTTGTTTTCTGGGTTTTCCTTATTTTTGCTGTTTAAGCAAATATTTGAATAATCTAGCATAAAAAACTGCACAGATGGAGCTTGGTGTGATGTTTACAATGATTGTGGATGGTTAAAAGTTTGAGACTTGGTGCAAATTTACCATACATGCCTAGTTTAATATGGGCGATCTTGTCATACTGATGTGAAAATTGTTTTCTTTTTTAGATGAATGTGAAGAATATTGAAAGAGCCCAACTTTCATTAAGTGGGATTAGGAGAACTAGAGTGTTATCTTGATTTATTAGATTTAACTTTTTTAGTATATGCAACTGGAAAGACTTTGAATTTTATGTGTACAATGATGGCTAATTAATTTTATTAACGGTGCGGAAAAAACAGTATTTTCTTGCTTTTTTTTTTCTTGTGATTGGAACGTAAAAAACTGTGGGACTCATAAACAATAAATTATAGTTTTTATCTTACCAAACAGGTTGCAATCTTAGATTTGGCTGGCTATGTTACTAAAGAGAAAGGATAGTTTTGAATCTGTGGTGTCGGAGCATCAGCAGGGGGTTGGCCACTCTTGATCTTCTAGGAAAGCTGGATGTTGTGGATTCAAATGAAGTGATTCAGTGGATTATGGAGTGCCAACATGAATCTGGTTTTTAAACATTGACTCAATTTTAAGGATTTTGTTTTTATTTTTAATTTGTGTACAAATCAAATCAAAGTCGTTTTTGGTTCTTGAGAAAAAAAATAAAACAATGTTGTTTTGAGATTCATGAGAAGCCATCGATCCTGCTTATGCTTTGCCTGTTAACGTTGTGCATAGGATTTTCTTTAGCAGATAATAGTTTAGCTATTCGAAGTGAAAAGACTAGTTTATTCCTTCCATAAACCGAAGTCCATTGAAGATCCAAACACTTCGGCATCTTTCGACATTCGATGGAACAAGTTTTTCGAGCAATGTTTTTGCAGACTATATACGTAATAAACATGGTAAGAAATTCCCTGTTTTTTTGTCTTTTATCCCTCTGTAGATGGGAGCCATCGTATTTGTCGCGTGAATTATAAACAAAATCGATTATATGAAGTGGAGGCTGCTGGTTCTTGGAAGTTGGTTTTTGTACGAGTTGCTGTCGTTTGTTCTTGCGTTTCTCGAAACTCTTTCTGGGTTCAATCCACAGTTTTATGATTGCTTGGGGTGAATAAAAACATGCCCATGGGCCATTGAAATCTGCTATTTCTTGTGTTTAGCCATACCTGACAATGTTGTCTTCAAAATTTACAAGGAATAATAATTTCAGGATTTCTTAGTACCATTTTCGTTTTATTTTTCTATTTTAAAAACAAAATTAGAAATATAAAAATTATTTTTCTAAAAAATCCACAGTAGATTTTCAAAACGAAACAAAATGGTTTTCAAAAACTATGATAATGGTGAACTATTTGTTGGTTTTTCCAATCTTCACTAAAAAAATTCAACATATATACCTCTCTGTTTCAGAAACAATCATGTTTGGTCCTTGAGAGGTTAAAATAATATCATATTTAAAAAAAAAAAAAAAACACGAAAAAGACAGTCATGCGGCAGCAAGAAAGGCCAAATCCATTAATTGTTTCCAGGTTGTATCAATACCCAACAAGAATGAACAGAACAATACAGTAAAATTTACTTTGTCCTCAAGTAAGTGAGTGACTCTTGTTAGAGAAGCCATGTCGGCTCAAATTCCACAACTTGGAAACTGCAAAATTGCTCGCATATGTCTCCTCCTCGCCGTCACCTAATCCCACCTCCATATTTTAAACACATTTTCTCTGCCCAGACGGCCCACCTTTCCACTTGCTCCGCCCAGCTATGCAGCCATTAGCATGAGCTCAAACACGAGTCCCCAATCAAAGAATGGAAAGTGTCCTAATAATCCTTAAGATGTTGACTCGCATGTTATGGATTTGTTTATTACGCTACCCTTTATCTTGAACTAGTGATCGTGAGAGGAAAAAAAAGATTCTTGTAAATGCAATTTTTTCAAGTATGGATATCCTCTTTAAAACTTGATCAAAAGATTAATTTTGAATGTGAAAATTAATTTAATGATATTCTGATAGTTAAAAACCGAAGTAAAAAGAAAATCAAAGTGATTTATTAAGCATTTTATAAAATTAAAATTATTGAAATTAAACACTACTTTAAGAGAGTTTGGGAATGCGGCACAAACAATGCTTCTAAAAAATTTAATTTTTTTTTAAATTTTTGTAAAATATTATTTTTTATATATATTGAATAGTTTTTATGTGCTGATTTTAAAAATAATTTTAAAAAATAAAAAAAAAATTATTTTAATGCATTTCGATATAAAAATACTTTAAAAAACAACCACAAACACACTCCAAAATAGATTGATAATTTAAAAAGAAAAAAAAATAGAAAATTGAGGTATTTCTACAAGCGCAACATTCATAATTTTTTTATATTTATTTCCAAGGTTTGTGCTACTCTTAATAACAAAACCCTTTTAATTTATTTTTAAGGCTACATTACTTGAAATAGAGAAATTTATTAAATTTTAATTCGTTATACCTCTTTTAATACCACAGCCAATTAAAGTGAGTATTTCTTAATTTTTTTTTCTCAGTTACGCAACTTTGTAAATTTTTCTACCTTAGCGTGATATTAAAACTAGATTTTTAAAAATAAAAACTCATCTAATTATTTTTAGATATCTTCAAAGAAGCAAAATAAAGGTAATGAGATGGTATAAAAAAATAAATTAATTTTTATACATTTTAAATATATAAATACAATTGAATCCAAACATAACACTATAATTAAACTGTATTTGAAGATAGCAGCACCGTAGCAATTCTGGAATGACATGTAGCGGATTAAACTCACCAAAGGGATTTTTTATTTATTACAGACAGAACAAGTCCCAGGCTTTGAGAGTTGCGAGAGAGAGAGAGAGAGAAGATCGAAGGCCATGTTGGATAAGACATGTAGACGTCAACATGCGTGCAGCCCACTGCCTGCTGTCCGTGCATCCACAGTCTTGCCCATGTAAGATTCTGACACGTGACAATAGCTAGGCCTAATCAATAGTGGTATCATTAATTATTAATTTTTCGGGATTTGCTTAATCTCTCTTGGTATTAGCTGGCTTTTGCCCATGACTGCAAGAACCCTATGCAGCCCTCTGCTATTCTATTAGGACCTTTTTTTTTTTTATTTATCACTGTCATCGATGCATCTGGCTTTCTCAGGTCATCATCTCCTCGGATTCTCACGAAATCTTTAGTTATTCGTACTAGATTGATGGCACGCCGGATACCCAGACAGAAAATAAATAAATTATATTTGAGATGATTATGTTTTTTTAAAAAGTAATAGAGATTTAATAATAAGATTAAGTTCTGGATTTCCGGTTTGTTTTTTATTCTAAAAGAGTTTTTTAAAAAGATTTAAATTTATTTATTTAGTTTGCTTTAAATTAATTTTATTTTAACACATTTTTTTTATCATTTTGATATGGACATTAAAAATATGTTTAAAAAATAAATAAAATAATATTCTGATGCATTGTCTAGCAAAAAAAACTTTAAAAAACAATTATTATCTCACTCTCAAGCATCCCCTTAACTATTTTAATAATATAATAAAAAATAATAATAAGGTAACAACAACAAATAAATAAAATATTATCCGGGTCAAAGTTATGCTAACACGAAAAAATTCATTATCTAGATAGGAGATATATTCAGATTATATATTTATAGTGCGTAGGAAGTCTTTTTCTATTATATTATTTTTTAAAATATTTTTTCACATTTATTATATCTATACTGAAATTTGAATCTCAAACAATGATACAAGGAAAAAAATATGTATTAGTCAAGTTTGTGATTAATTTGGTCGAGCACGAGATTTTTCCGGTGAAAAGAGAATGAGAAAGTCCCCAGCCGTGAACTCACAGTAGATCGTAAAAATTCAATGCTCAGCCAGTATGTCAAATGCATTGAATCCATGATTAAGGCATGCATTTAAGATCTACCTGTGTTTTAACAGTATTTTTAATTTAAAAATACATTAAAAATACTTTCTAAATTATTTTTATTTTTAGCATTAAAATTATTAAGACAAAATAACATCATGGATTATCTAAATTAATTTGGTTTTATGACAAAGCATCGAAAACAATTTTCATATTTGAAAAAGTTTTTTACTCGAAAAAGGATAAATGATTATTGATTTTTTATGTTAATTTAAATAAATTATTTTTATTAAAATGACATTATTTTTTTATATATAAAAAATTCATGCTCTTAACCTAGCCAGCCCGACCAAGATCGATCAATTCAATTAAATCACTGATATTATAAAGTTTTATTGATTAATATATTATTTAATCGATTAAAAATATAACCTGGTACATGCTGTGGATCTCAAATTTTTAAAATCATATCATTAGCCTAATCATTTAACAACAATGGAAACATAGTGTTATAATTTTTGCATCAGTATAGCTGGAAATCACAAGAACAGCCCATCCCTAATATTATAGTTAACGTGCTGAGCTGTCAATGCAATTAGTGTTGTGAAACTGATCCATTAGCTGGATTAAAGTGGGTCCATGATCATCCATAATTACAACCACTACTAATTATTGTTTTTAGGACAACAATTAACAGTCCCTGCCCCTAGTTCGAGGGTATGTACGAGCTCTCGCT
>Ga0325403_1003939_pt1 | contig 13704 bp, 10 predicted proteins | sample PopdelMetagenome_19_FD_205665 | JGI IMG/M metagenome (GOLD analysis project Ga0325403, IMG submission 205665) | Populus deltoides microbial communities from Bellville, Georgia, United States - Xylem-PdKOR-R4 | ecosystem: Host-associated > Plants > Phyllosphere > Stem > Wood/Secondary xylem...
ATAATCAATACTATTTGAGAACAGATGAAATATTTTTCTTAATTCATCTAAGGTGATGAATCATCTCATAATTACTTAAATATCTTCATATAGTTTATGTTATACTCAATATCTGTCTGCTTGTTGCTCTTGATTATGACAACATGTATACAAGATCAAAGCATAACACTCATTATATAAAATAACTTAGTGTTCTGAAGTTTAATGATCATTTACACAACTATCACAAAAATATTTTCATAGACATAGGTGATCTCTCCAAATGAAATTCTCTTGTGATTTAATTCAATGTACATGTCATCTGTTAAGCACTTGCATATTAGTTATAGGTATGAGGGTATCCCTCATACCTTAGTTTATGAAAATAGTTGTTTTCTTTCATAAAAGAAGGAATATAATATATATTTTTCTCAACAACTCTAATTAATATTTAATCTTATTAAAATATTGACCAGGAATATTTAAAAATAATATTTTAATACAATAGAATCTTTTAATTATAATAATTTTATAATTTTTCTTACAAAATATTTTTATCCTATCACTTTATCTTTACTCTAAATTATTAATTAAATATAAATAAATATTAAAAATAAAAAAGTATTTATTAATACATAAACAATATTATATATAACCAACTAATTCTCTACGAGATATATTCACTGGCACCCCCAAGTTTTGCTATCTGAATTGAACGAAAAATTCAAAAACAGGATTTTTAGCAGTGTACGCCACTCTTGCCAGTAGAGATGTGGACTGTGTTGTTTGCTTCCAAAATCACCCTTCTATCTTGATGGGTTTGGAGGACTATTTGAATACATTAAGAAAAGGCTAAAAGAGAACGGGCATATGGTTATAGTAATAGCTGAAGGGGCAGGACAGGAGCTTCTTCCTGAAAGCATACTTTCCATGAACAAACAGGATGCTTCAGGAAACAAGCTACTCCAAGATGTTGGTCTGTGGTTATCTCAGAAGATTAAGGTATACTGATGCTCTGCCTTAACCATCTTTCTCCAGCTTTAGAAATGATGCTTTACAAAACCATATCCTGTCCTTGGAAGCTTTATGCTTGCAGTTTCAAAGACCAACCATTTAAAGATACTCATAACTTCATCTTAGGCGTTGCATATGGTTTCCCAATTTGCTTCCATTTATAGTACCAAAAACATGGATTTTAGGAGCGAATTATAGGAGTAGCAACGCAACAGGGATTTTCGGGCATTGTGGTGCAGGACAAGCTGTTGGGTGTGGGGGCGAAAGAGGCACACATCCAGCTGCAAATCAAGCTGGAAAGGAAGGGAAGATTTCAGTGCAGCAAATTAGGCTGGAAAGTAGGGAAGATTTTTTGGTGGTTTGTCTACCAAATTGTTGGGAGAAATCGTGGATGAAAATGGGATGCGTTCCCATTTCAACTATGAATAGAGAACTTGTGAGAGCAGAAAAACACACAGCAACAACACACTAAAAGGAAGAGAGAAGCGAGGCAATTACAGAGATATTGAGAGTTGAGTTGAGAAGAGTTTTCTCCTCCTCCGTTGATGTAGATTGTAGTTTTCTCTCTATCTAGTAAAATCAGTAGCTCTGTGGATATAGGCAATTGCCAAACCACCTTAAATGTTGTGTTCTTGATTCTGGGCATCAAGCTCGGGTCTTGACACAAGCCTTTTTCAAGTTTTGGTGGCCTGCCAAGGCATTCGGTTATGGTCAGATATAGATGAAACTAGGGATGAATAGGGAATTGGTATTGGTAGGAATTGAGATAAAACCAAGCCTTAAAGCAATTTTCAACGAAAAATTCTCAAGTGATATTCCATTCATCTTCAAGAAATCAGATTCCAGAAAGCTTTCAAAAATTACAGCATCATATGACAATCACTGATTTAAGATAATTAGAGAAGACGCTGAACCCCAAATTGTTAAACTGCTACCATAACATTAAAACAATTATATGTTTGAAAATTGGCATAAACTGCGATGTTGTAGTAACTGTAACTTTATTTGGACTTCAAAATGTTTGTTCTATAATCTTTCCTTTCTAATCAAGAAAAAGTTTGTCATTTTTGGGCAATAAGATTTTTCTCACGTCATTGGACAATTTTCCTCTTGCAGGATCACTTTGCAAGTCAGAAAAAGATGACGATAAATCTAAAATACATAGGTCAGTACTCAGTCAACCAGAGTTTTCTTTCGTATATATTCCAACATTGTTGAATTGCAAGCAGCCATTTGAAACAGTCAGCATAACCAACAATGGTAATGATCCCACAACATTGCAAGTCCCTCTTTGCCAGAAGCAAATTTCATCCATTTTCCTTCCCATGATTGCTTAGGTGTGTCAAGTTTAGAGTTCAACAGGGATTCACCCTTCCTTTCCTGATGCATTCCTCGCCACTAAATTTTTTATCTTAAATGGATTCTGCATTTCTGTATCTGCACCATTCTCTGCTGTTACGTCTGTATCTGAACCATTCTCTGCCGTTACAACCTTTACAGGTGATCAGAATTTATCGAGCTCGCTCGGCTTCTCTATTAGCGTCATCGAGATGGTTGCTTTTCGTACTCAAATTATCATATGAATGTATTGGACTAATCCCTGATAACCAGAGCTTTGTCATTTGTCAGTGGACTTATCACGCTAATGGTTAGGACAGAAGTGCAAGTTTTAGAATCTATCCTCCTCTTATGCTCTGGGTCCAAGCCAAGGAGGTTGTGAAACCAGTAAAGTCTGTGGTCAACCTTGACAGCAGAATAATAATGTCATTCTAGCAATGGATAAATGTGCAGCCTACCAAGTCCGAGAACGATGAAAAGATAAACAAGAGCATACAATTCAATAAAGCCCTTTGTTTTTACTTTTCAAAAATATTTTTAAAAAAATTAAATTTTTTTTTTTCAAATTAATATGTTTTAGATATTTTTAAATTATTTTGATGGGTTGATATGAAAAATATTTTTTTAAAAAAAATTATTTTAATACATTTCTAAATAAAAAACACTTTAAAAAATAACCATACTTTATATTCACAAACAAAATCATGTATCTGCTGGTTTTTACAGGTAATGCCATCTTGCATTTCTTGTCACCATTAAGGATTGATTCACGAGGGAATTGATCAGAGAAACACGATCATATCAAATCCATTAAACATTTTAACATGACTACAGATTTTCTAACAATAAGAAATACAATATGTACAAAGCATTACATCTCTCCACCAGCCCTGTGTGCAAAAAATGGCAGAATAATTTCCAACTTCATTTCATCAAGCCTTGAATACAGTGTTGATGACTTCTTTTAGATTCTTGCACCCAACAATTTTCATCCCTTGGAAACCTAGATTTGCAAGAGATTTTTCAGCTGATTTCGGGATTACGCACATTTTATATCCCAGTTTCGCGACAGTATGTACTCTTTTCTCCATCCTGGGTACCTGCAATGTCGTGACAAAAATATATACATTAAACAAGGCAAATGCAACAAGATACTCTGTAGCTCCACCAAGAAATAGTGAAAGATACAGATGTTTCAACTATCAAGGAACATGTTATGGCTCTAAACGTAGCAAACTTCATGTAATTATCTGCATTGAATGTTATAAAAAACACACTAACAGCATGTTCTCAATAAAGTAATATATTCCGTAAGCAAGTTGTGCTTTGAGTTAGCAGCATAATATCCAAACATCATCAGCTTGGCAAAGCTTTAATAACCATGCTTCTCAAGAACTATACATGTTGAGGCAGTGCTGGGCTTGCTGACTAGTTCTAAAATGCTGATTAGGCTCTTCAAAATCATAACAATAAAATTACAATGAAGTCCACACGGAGAAGGTTTCAAACCACACTAAGTTGAAACTCCATAAGTCAACACAGCAGCAAACATAGTATTCAAAACAAAAAAAACAGTAATAACCAGTCTGAACCAGTTGGATCTATTTTCTGACACAAGTCTTGTAAGAACAAAGAGGAAAAGGGAAAATCAGAAATACCAGTTGCATCCATTTTCTGAGACACACCTTTAAAGAACTAAGAGGAAACAAGAAATGCAGTTATATCATATGCTATTTCATTTGCATGAAACTTGAAAGCTGAAAAAGGTTCACAGAGGTTTAAACAGAAGTTTACAATCTACAGAGAATAAAAATAAAAAACCACAGTTGATTTTGACGTGCTTCTTGGTTGTTACAGTGGAAAATGTACTTACTGCGCGAAGCTCACCACCAAGGCCAATTTCTCCGATGAATGCAATGTTATTGGGAATGGGAAATTCCAAGAAACTGAAATGAGAAAAAAAAAAAAACAGATTGATCATATTTCAACTTCTGCATCCAATATCAACATCTATGTGACCAAAGATGGGACAAACTAACCAAGAGAGGAGCATTTTGAAAGAATGCAAACTAAAGGTCACAGGTTGCACTGGCAGAATTCACAACACTATATTTATATTTATCAGGTATGCAAGGGTAGACGGGATGCAAATCATTTCCGATTAAAAAAAATACACATCAGTTATAAGAGCATGAAGGAAAAAAGAAAGAACAAGACTACAAATCACACACCTGCTGCAAATTGCAGCTGCTATTGCAACATCACCAGCAGTCTCTGTCAGCATTACCCCGCTAACAACATTCAAAAAGATGGCCTAGTTCAGAAAAAAGAAATAGAAGAAAAAACAAATGAGAATTAAACAAAAAACCACTAATTGTAAACTAGAATAATTTTAAAGGTATCCAGTCACTTGAACAAAATGAATATTTTAAACATCTCTAAATCATGAAAAACAAAGACAAGGAAATCCTAGAGTAATGTTAAGGCATTCGGTCATTAGTTCACTTGCAGAGTACAAAAGAAACATGCTATGGATGCTTAAAGTCATTAAGTGAGGAAAAAATAAAAAGCTCGTATGGATTTTCAACATTCATAAAATGCATCTTATTTGGTTCATTTACAGATTCCTGTGCATTTTAAAAATTCAGTACTCTGCCTTTGCAGATTTCTGCATGTTGACAATCATTTGACTGATATTGCCCAGGTTCAAATTAAAGTTTTGCCTTTTTTTTTCCTTCATATTTCACATAATCCCGTTTAAGACGAGTTCAATATAAATGAAAAGCAGGAAATTCTAATACAACACTTTAGAAAGACATGCAAGGACCACAAACCCAGAAAACGAACATGAAAAATCAGCTTACATTCTCTTGGAGCATTAAACCAGCTTGCTTTATAAGAACCTGGAACCAAAGAGACATGTGAAATAGTTAAAAAAAAATGCTTGTCAACTTTTCAATGTGAAATATTTAAATATAAGCTAAAATAGGCTGTCACTTCAGAGATTCAGTTGCTACTTCAGCATTGGCTTTGCTTTACTTTTAGTTTGGAAGCAAAGAAAGGTGGAAATATGTGTTTGTGTGGGTGTGCACGCATATGTGTGCACACATGAAGATTGTAAATAACATATCTTGTTCAAATTTACATTTCTAAACATGAAAACTTAGGTAATTTCAACTTATACTCTCCAACACTTACAGAAATCAAACAAATAATTCAAGTTAACAAAATGTTCCTTTCTTCTCACCCAAAAGAATTGTCCAAGCTCATAAGACAAACACATGGTAGTGATGATGTAAGTTAGTGAGTGCAGACTTCAATTTCATTTCATATCCAAAAAGAAACGAGGAGAGGGTGCCCACCACCATCATGGTTCTTAGTTGGAATCATGAGGTGTTGTAGTTGTAAGTATTTAAAGAACAAATGAGATTTTTTTGTAAAGTGTAATCATGTTATGGCCATGATGTCCATAACATAACAGTGATTCCCTCCATTGGGATATGCCAATGCCCAAATCATATAGGCCCTATATCATAACAGGAGGGCCAAAATCAAATTACATGGTGGGAATTATGTCCAACTTCCTATGTACTCCTATTCAGTCAGGCCACTTGCAGTGGCTGAGAACTGGGTTACCTCCAGCTAAATGCAGTTCATGTTTGAACTTTATCCTAGGTGACCTTGTGGTTGTATGTATTCCTCGAAGGTTGACCAAGAAGAGTGCTCACCAAATAGCCATTCTTGATTTCAAGGTTTTAACCCAATTCACAGAATCACATCTATGTTCTCAAGGATTACTATCTATCCAAGGGATGCTATTGTCCTGACCCTCGAGATCATGACATTGGTTTCTAGCATGCATTACTTCTTATGAACAAGTTAAAGATTTTTGCCAATTTTCAAAGATAAGTTCACTGGGACAATGATATAAAAGAGAGGTGATTGTGAAAATAAGCAATCACAATTTTGCCAGTACAGGCCAACCTACAAAAAGAGATATGACATCGATTATACATCTGAACAAAAAATCTAAATCAAAAAAGAAAAAGAAAAGGTGTATCCAACAGCAATTATGACATGCATATGAAATCTTATCAAAGCCTTAGATTACTTACAGATATGATCATGTCAGCTCGGCTTGATTGGATTCCATTAATGTGCCTTGAAACTGATGAACCAGAGACACACAGTGCCTGAATAAAAGTTTTAATGGACCATCAGCATTTGGTGAAAATAAATAAATGAACAAAACTAAAAAAAAGGAAACCTCAGTAAAATCATCATTGGACTTCTCATCCTCAAATAGTGGTGTATCCACTGCATACATGAAATTTTTAAAAAGTAAGAAGTATAAAAGGTAATTATAAAGATTACCTGAATTTCAATAAGGAAACTTCGAGATCCATCCATTATTACAGCAACAGCTAGCCCAGCTAAAAAATCTGAATCTGAGTGCTGCTCAGTTAAGAATATCTCACTTGGATTGGAAACAACTGCCAGACCCAACTGTGACATTTCAAAAACTCCAAGCTGACAACAAGGGATAATTCTAACATCAGTTCAGAAATGCAAAACTAGCATCTAAATCTTTAGAAACATCAAGGAGAAAATTCACATTCATTTTTTAAATTATTTCCAGGAAAATCCCTCCACAAAGATTTCTAGAAAACAGAAAGTTACAGCTGCTGTTCTGAGACAATAGATGTTATAGACAACATATGTAACTGCTTGAGCCAAGATGCAGTAAAGTAATCTAAACACCATCCCAGAAAATTAGAATTTAAACACCAATTTGGATTATGCAGTGCTCTACTGTAAAAGTATTGAAAATTCATTAAATAGGTAAATTACTACATGGTATAGGATTTCTTCAGTATATCTTATTTGAACATGAAAATTTCAAATTTTAAAATAAAAATAGAAACTTTAGCACAAGAAAGTTAAAAATTAATTCAATATTTCTTTCCAAAACAAGCCAAAGTTGGTAGAACTGCAATGCATAGAGGATATAGGACCCAACTCCTATGTATTGACCGAAAAATTAAAATTGCAATGTCAAAAGTCTTAGACAAATTCCAAATTGGAGGGGAAAAAAGTTAAATGCCAGAATGTCCAGATGAAATGAATGCATGCCACAAATATGCACAAAGTTGTAGATCCCTAGAATTGCACACCTCATCTGTGGACCCAAAACGATTCTTCACAGGTCGAAGCAACCGATGAGACGAGTACTTCTCCCCCTGGTAGTTAGCATGACATGTCACTGATTAGCAATCTTCACATTCCAAGTAAAAAAAAAACAAATGCCTTGGAATCCCACCAAAGTAATGGGTTAAAGTTGCAAGAAAACTAGCAGTTGAAGTTTCTCTAAAGAAATGTATAACCTGAGAGGCATCCTTTAAACAGATAAAGAATGCCAAATAGAAAAGGTAAGAAAAGTAGTCTACAATCTACAGTATAACCAAGTACTAGCTTTGCCAACTATCCAAAAAAGATAATTTAAGAAGGTACCAACTTCCATATATAAGACAACATCAACAATGTGCTCCAATACACGAGGCCCTGCAATATCTCCAGATTTATTCACATGTCCAATCTGCAGAACATTATAAAAAGAAAAGAGATGAAAAATAAAGGGACAAGAGCAGAAAAGATTATTTGCATGCAAGATAGAGATTTAGAGTAATAGCATGTGAATAATGATAGAGAAACCTACAGATTGACAGGTGTATAAATCTAATAATAGAAAAGGATAAGCAAAAAACAAAAGAGGAAATAAACAATTAAAGACAAGCAAAAAATCAATCTAGCCCCCTTTACCAAAGTGATACTGAAAAGTAAATCGATTCAAAAGAAAAATGAGGGAAAAGGGAGATGAAACTTTCAAGTTAAGGACTTGGCAAGACTATGGTATAAAAGACAGTTTTGTAACTCCTACAGTGAGAGACCGAAGAGACAAAAGCCAAAGAGTACTTGCTTACTTCTATCGCTAATAAAGAGGTATGACTCCAAAGAACAAGAGCAAAATCAACCAACCAAGTAATGACATGATCTGGAAGCATATACCATACATGTCTATTTGGGATCATTTAGTTCCTGATGTATTCTCTATCACCAGGCATTACCATACTAGAGTGAACAAACCATCCCTATATATTAGTACTTCTCCCTAGAAGTCCCTGAAGAAAGTTCACTGACAAAAGAAAACAAAATCCAGAACTGGGCAAAACTTAAGAGCATAACTATTGTCTCAGCTATAAGCCAGCACCTCATGCACAATATTATTTACTATTCTCCATAGTTTCCAAATTTTTAGTTTTGATTTGATTTTTAATTTTTTCTCTATCCTCTTGTTTGTCAGTCTAAGAAGGATCAGTCTTGCATGTATACTTGTGTATTGGTGGGATCTCCTTTATGCTTTTCAATAGACTTTAACTCTTCAGAAACAATAATTAAAGAAAAGAATTGATTTATCTGCTGCACCTGCAATGAAGAGAAATCAACACAGACGAGAGTAACAAAGTAATGGATTCATATTAATTCAAAACACCAAAGCAATAACAGTCTAGTTGATTTTTTTTGACACATGGTGTGAAAGCATACAGAACCCAACTTTTTGGTAATCTCAGAGTTATAATTGAATAACGAATTCAAAGATATTAAACGAAACTAGATTAGTAATTTTTAGGTTATTGCACAGGATTCTCACCAAAAGTATTGGGATGTTAGTTGTTTTCGCAAAACGCAACAGGGCTGATGTGCATTCCTTAACCTGTCACATATCCATACAGTAACAGCTATCAGCAACTCTCTCCTGAAACCAGCAGATAAATGTGCCCACGGCACACAGATATTTGCATTTTTGCTTCAGAAAGCAAAGAGTATAGGAAAAGGACCACCAAAATTTACACATAATGCTTTCTGACAACATCATTCTGATATGTTTGCATTACTTTTGCTCACAGAGAATGAAGATAGGTTGACAAAAGGTGCTGTCTTTCATGTGTGAGGCCTCTGGATTGTCAACAAGACAGTAACTTTAAGAAAAGTAGATGCATTTTGAGCACAGAACTACATAGCAAATGAGGCGATTTACATAACTTTGGGTCAAAATACATTGCTTAGCACCATGTCTTCTTGCACTGATGCACCCCATAAGAGTTGAATACGTTAAGCTAAAATCTGATATTGCGCTTGGCAGTCTATAGTGCATAAAGTTCCAACCTGTGACAGTCCTCCTGCACTTCCAGCAACTCCTTTCAGATAAACTGTTTGAATTGAGTCAATAATCAGAGCACGGGGGGAGAGATGCTGAATTTTTCCAAGTATATCCTGAAAAAGGGCAAGGAAACTAATTATGAGAAGTTCGTACAAAAGTATCTTAGACCTGGATGATTGAGTAGAATGCCCATTCATGATCAGCCTGAAAGAGTTTAATAAAAGAGCACCAAAATAATCACTAAAGAAAAGGGACGGTTCAAATCAAAACTATTACCAACAAACCAGTTAGGGTAAGTCACAAATTGTTCACCTCAATATCAGTACTGGAATATAAGTAAAGCTCCTCAGTTCCAATCTCCATACGGTCTGCTCTGTTTCCAATTTGCTCGACACTCTGCCATGAGGAAGAAAAAGTGAAATGGTATTTGCTTGTTGATAATAAGATCAAGACTTATATTACCAAATAAATGTCAAAATTTATCTCAGGATAGCAGCCCAACTGTTGTAGCCTTCCAGGAGCAAAACATGAGTTAGATAGCTTGAGAACCAATTTCAGAGCCTCCCGCACTATCCCTATCTAAGCGGTGATGATCCTTAAGATTTCCTCATTCTAAGTTCAGAGTGAAAAATCAGGTTTTCCCTTCTAATAATTTTACTAAAAAACCTCATTAAAACCATGTAAAACTGGTATGTCATTTTCTGCACAGGTACGAAAGCATATGGCCTAGTCATTTTTTTGGTGGGTGGGGGGGCCAAGAGGGCTATTGAGAAAGCATGAAGCATGTGAAACTTGTCTGCAGGAAACACTAACCTCTTCACCAGAAACATATACAACTGGAGCTGATCCACCCAGATCCTCACTGTCAGCTATTATTGCAGCAACCTTCCAATTCAAAAGAGTTGACATAGGATAGAATACTTAATAGAGGGGTTATTTTGGATCAAACGAGATAAAATGATGCATATAGAAAAAAATCTGGTCACATAAAAAAAATTAAAGCAACAATTTCTGACGATGTAAAAGCACATAAGATCAAAATAAGATCAAAATTATTACAAGAGACTCACCTGCAATAACAGTGTGCTCTTGCCGACCCCAGGATCACCACCAACCAAAACCAAAGAACCTTCAAATGCAAAGGACATGTAACCAAAGTAAACTTTGAGTCCACTTCTTGCAGAAGAATGACTTGAGTATCAAAAACAGACAATTTTGAAAAGACTTGACTAAAGACATGAAAGAAGTAGCAAAATACAGAGAAACATCTGTGTGCAGGATTAGATAGCAGGACTTAAAGCCTATGGATTTCAATCATGTGCTTCATTGCTCCTAAAACTTCCAGCTAATAAAATTCAGCAAGTCAAAAGGTCAGGAAACAAAGTAATATTTCCAAAAGCTAGAGGCTATAACTGTTATGTTCTACGAAAAATAGAGTTTTTTGTAAAGAATGTTTGGAGAGACCAACTTTTTAATATTTCATCATAAAGTGGCTGCTCTAAAAACTTGAACTTGCTATATTGTAGTTGCAAGCCCATGACCCATCACCAAGCAATGGCTTCTAAGCTTTTTACCCCAAAACAATTATTAATTTAAAATATTATCAAGTAAATCTGATGAAACCTGGAACAAGACCACCCCCAAGCACCCTTTCAACTTCACTTCCAAAAAGTCCAGACCTGGATCACAACCAAAAAATATGAAAACAGATTTCCTCAAGCAAATATAATTATGAACTCAATCAATCAATATCATGAAACATCATAAATTCATCATTACAGAATCCAAAGCAGTTGTGCAATTGAAAAATAAACTACATTTTATAAGCAAATGCCTAAAAGCCATAGAAATTCTCTGCCATTCCACAACAAAAGGAGCATGGCTGCAATAATGGAGGTATCTGTTATAATAAATGTGGAAATTGTTTCACATATTCAATGAGGGAAAGTTGGCTGCAAGAGCCGTCCACAAATGGTGCAGAGGAGTCAACCAAACAATGCACGTTGAAAATGATAAAAACCTAGGCATGGAGGACCCTCCAGGCAATCCAATGATGTTCTCGCTTGAACATAAGTGAGTTGTTTCTCTTCATATAAAAATCATATTCCTATTGTATCCTTCATACTTCACAACAATTCCATACCTCCATTGATTTTTAATCACCAGATTACACATGTAGTGTTACAGCCATTACAACATACAAAAAAAAGAAACAGTTACATACGAAGGCATTGAAAGTAACAGACAGAATAATGAATACTCTACATAAAAACACACAATCTTAGTTTTTAGTAACGCTTCTTGTTCAAATAAACAAAAGTCTCTGCTCAACCAAGGCTAATTGGCTGTGACCTTACATTTCCTCTAAAAACCAGACTATGTTATTTAACAGGATACGTAGCGGTTTCAAAGTTCCATTTGGTGGAGTTAAATGGGTTCCATGAGTGCAACCATCACCACCCACCATTCCACCAACAGCACTCACCACGGTCCCCACAACCATGGCCACTGCCCTTGCCGCCATACCACCACAGTATTCCACAATTGACATTTCAACCCCTAGATCTTTAACTTCTCACCAAAATCAACTGATATAACCACTTGTATAAGCGGGTAGCGGGAATCAAACCCGCATCATAAGCTTAGAAGGCTAGGGGTTATAGTCCTTTATAACATCTCAATTCAAAACAGAACAGAAGACTTTGGTTTCATTCCGCTCCTTTGTGAAATATGAAAAAAAAAAGTCGAAAAGAAAAGAAAAGAAAAGAAAAGAAAAGAAAAACAGGTTAATCCTATTATTTTATTACAATAGCTACAAAATAAAAAGAAAAGAAAAGATGCATCACAAATTCTAGTGGTGTTTTCGGTTGCCAAAACAACTAAACAGGAAATAAATCCCAAAACTGATAAGATAACAACTTACAAAGGAATACGCCAATTCAACATATTCATCCCACGATTCACATCTGTCAGCCTCAAAGGACGCAACTCCCCAGGCTTCTGTGGCAGCCAAGACCGCACTGCATTCTCTGAAGCCTCAATCCCACTCACCTTATTCCCACCCCCAATTTTCGCCTCAAAAAACTGCTTCATTGTCCCTACTTCATTGCACGATCGACAAGACCCCCACCATTGCCCTGATGTAAACCCACAAATTTCGCAAACCCAACTAGTTTTACTTTTCCCCTTCGTCCTATACACCGCTCTATCCCCATATCCCACCGCCCCATTAACTGAACCTCCCTTCTTCACACCCACATATCTCTTTTCCTTCTTCAAATCCTCTATTTCATTACGATTATTCCGCAATCCCATCTGGGTTTTCTCTCGTTTGATTAAATTCTCTCCCGCTAAGCCATCCACTTCCTCATCAAAACTGGACAGCCTGAGCTCCGATTCTCTAAACTCAGCACTACTGCTGGCGCCACTCTGCGTCACTGTCCCATCCGAGATTGGGTCGAAAACACTCCAAACTAGAGGGTCATTTTTGGAGCTGTCAATGGGAATGGGGTCGTTTGCGGAGGAGTGGACAGCGAGGCCAGATTCTTTGGAAAGGAAAGGGGAGGTGGTGAGGTGGAAATGGCGGGAGAGAGAAATGGGGTTGGGTTTTAAGAGGAAACGGTTTTTGTAAGTGTAGAATAATCTTACTACTTTCATGGCTGTGGTTTGCATCAGGGAGGGAGAAAGTGAAAAGTCTAATTCATGAAGGAATGAGTTAGGGTTTTAGGGTTTTGAGGATGAAATGAAATGGGAAACCCGCCAAGTTCAAAACAAAAGGAAAGGGTTAGAAATCAATATGTGCTCAGTTGTGTGATGTAAATTATTTTTAAAAAATATGTTAAAAAATAATTAATTTTATATTTTTTTTCAAATCAAAATACATTTTTAAAATGAGATCAAACGTTGTTCCAAATATAAAAATAAATGATGATTAAGTCTACGAAGAAATATTGCTCTAAAATTTGGTATATAGTGACATTTTTAGGGTTTTTTTGGTTTACTTTGTCAATTTTTATCAACTCAGATTTTTATGTCAAAGAATAACATATTATCATAAATTCACTTTTACAAAACGGCTATAATAATTTTGAGGGATAATTACATTAAAAAAAATAATTCAAGAACAAATGCTGAGATTTCCTATAACAAATTGC
>Ga0325403_1003940_pt1 | contig 13703 bp, 11 predicted proteins | sample PopdelMetagenome_19_FD_205665 | JGI IMG/M metagenome (GOLD analysis project Ga0325403, IMG submission 205665) | Populus deltoides microbial communities from Bellville, Georgia, United States - Xylem-PdKOR-R4 | ecosystem: Host-associated > Plants > Phyllosphere > Stem > Wood/Secondary xylem...
AGAATCCTCATGTCCATCAAAAGTGACCTTTTATATATATAAGCTATAGTTACCTGGTTTACCGGGCACCACCTGCTATTACTACAGTTATCAATCAACTGCTTTATCAGACATCACCTAGTACCACTTACCAACCCTCTAGATTTTCCATATCAAGTCACTAGATACCTTAACCAAGGAGAATAGATCAAATTGTTTGAACTAAAATATCAATCAATTATCCAACACATCAGCTTTATTCCTAAACATTTTAGATTTTGAAACTTATCACTAGGCTAATAATGTACTAAATAGTTGGGTTTTGATCAGGTCCATCAGGTTATTCAACTTGGGTTTTTTTTACTATGTAAGTTGGGTTTTTTATTTCTAATTTCCTGCGTTGAAGACCGGTTGAAGCCCCAGTTCGACCCATCTGTGTGGGTTTTAAGACAATGACAACGGTGGGTTGAACGTTGTGTGAATATAAGCAGGAATTAATATTACCTGATTTTATTGCTGATTACCATTTCTCATGGCTTTTCTTCCTGTTTCTCATTTACTGTTTTAATTCGGTGACGTGGATAGATGCTGTACCTTTTGTTGCCATTAGGATATTTCACGCTGATTGTAAATCCTGACAGTGAGCTGATTCAATTGTTGATTTCTGCTTTTGATTTGATATGTTAACAAAATGTCTAATAATCATTCTCTCTATAAACAAATCAAAAGCATGCGAAATACGCGCATCACAGAACTTACAGATGAAATCAAAAGTAAATATGGATTTGGCAAGCAGCAATGTTTTCTTGAGTCACTGTGCATGCTGAGCTCCTCTTAATATGATTTGCAAATAAGAGGTGGGTGCTCTAGCATGGTTTTGGTTGCTGTGCACATGACAAAACCACTAGTAATTACAAAAGACATGATTTTGCGAGAACAGAAAGGAAAAAAAAAAAAAAAACTTGATTTTATAGGCCCACATGTTTAATTCTACTAAATATATTTATGAAATTATTTCACTGAATAGCCACAGAACTTGTAGTCATTTCAGCTACAAGAATTCACATAAAAGATCGACAGGAAAAGGCAAACAGCAAATTGGACGAGGAAGGTTATGAAAATAAGGATAATAAAATCAATAAGAACCAACCAGCAATCACCAGACTAAAAAGCTGTAGGGGATAGTTGATGATTGCTGGCTGACCATACTCCCCTTGCTTAGATGCTATTTTGAAAGCGCAAACAGCCGCAGCAAAGGAATTTCTCTTTTTTTGCTGAAGTGATCCAGGACTATTTAGGAGCAACATGATTTGATTTATCAAGCTGGAGCTTTCTCAAAGACTTCAGAATCCACAAGGTAACTGTAATAGATAGAAGAATAGAAGATCAGTGATCAATGGATGTATGTGTACTAGAAACAGTAAATTAAATCAACCAGACAAGGAATTGGAAAAGGATGTTACGGCTCATATAGGATTGCTGACCTTAATCTGATCGATCAGGCCTCGGCAGCTGTCTGCTTCAGACAATCAACATTGCACAATCCAACAGACCTCACCATGTCTCCCAACCTGCCATAACCAATTCCAATTACCAACATCACCATATATTCCTCAACATAGACTTACAAAGGACACGAAACAAAACAAATTAAGCCTTAGTTGTATGGACCGGTCGAAGCTGTTCCTAGCTTTCTCTGGCTGATCCGTGCTATTTCTTGCTTTGCCCATGCGATCAATGCTCTTTCGTGCCCTTTCTCTTCTGTCAGTGCTGGCTCTTGCTTTCTCTCTACTGTCTGTGCTTAGCCTGGATTTTTCTCTGTGTCCAATACTAGGCCTTGCCTTCTCTTTATGATCTGTGCTTGGCCTTGGCTTCTCCGCATTGTGTTCTGCAGTATTCAAGGGTTGTTCAGGTTGATCAGTACTTTGGGCTGATACATTTCTAAGACGCGGCTGCAATTTTTCGATGGCACATATGAACTTCTTGAGATGCTTCAAGTATTCTGGGTAGAGTTCCAGATTGCAGTGGTTTCCTCCTTTAAGCCACAGTGGCTCATACTTCTCTTTGCAAAGCTCCCAGAGCTGCTTCCCATGAGAGAAATTCACAACTTCGTCTTCTGTTCCCTGCAAGAACCAGTAGGGAAATTACATTTCATCACACAATTTTTCGCATCTTCTGTTTCTTAAATTTGATCAATTTCAAGTATTGCAACAAGTTTTCATGAAAAAAATGTAGGATTTCGAGTTCTCCGAAGCAACCGGTTCATATTCCATATCCATTCTGCGCCATTTTGAGCCATTCCTTAAGAATAGTGGTTATTCATAGTCATAGCTCAGGCCTGATCAAATGAAATCGTATTATTTATTAAAAAGTTTGACTACAGGAAAATACTGCATAATGGACTCCTCCGCATCGTGATGACAACAGAACATCAATGTGTTTTTGCAAGAACACAACTCATATCGTGAAATTCTGTTTCTCAATGCTGTACCAGAAAGCTCAGATCCTTATTTATAAAGAAAGAGGAAAAGTTCTGCTGTGTCGAAGTTTGAATAATATTATTTGGAAGCAAAGGTCTATAATAAGGCTAAAATATTGCATCAAAATTTGCAGAACATGCCAGACTGAATTCGGCTTCAGCAGAGAAACAAGAGGAAATGGTACTCACATGAATTACAAGAACTGGGCAATTGACTAGCGGGATTTTATCAATATTCTGCAAGGAAAAATAAAGGATTGCCCTGAAAGAAAGTATCAAATCTAACACATTAAAATTACATGCAAAAATGTGAGAGACGAACCTTGTAAATGTCGAACCAGAATGTTTTCTTGATAGGATGCATGACTCGAAGGCCAGACAGGATAGGACTGTGAAGAATAACGGCCCTTAATTCAGGCAAACAAGTAGCCAATTCAAGAGCAGGTCCACTCCCTAACGACTGGCCATACAATATAATGTCTTCCTCCTTCACTCCATATGTCTCTTCAAGGCATTTAAATGCAGCCTCTATATCAGCATACGTGTCTTGCTCACTTGGCTAATTGGCATCAATGCATTGCACAAAATCAGCCGTCATTTCACTTACTATAATTCACAGAGAAAACAGCACGCTATACTGGAACAGAGTTTTCTAGAAGACTTGTAATTACTAGTGGAAATGTCAACCTGTGATAAATTGAGTACGTTCTCTACTCAAGAAATTTTAACTTGGTAGCTCACAAAAATGATAATGGTTCAAAGTGTAATCTCTTGTTTCAGCACCTGGTTTAAGCAGGCTTGGTCATTTGGTGAGTCTAGAATGCCGGCGTCAGTATAATATCAAAGTTGTTGGACCATTAAATTTGAATAAAGTGATGAAAAAATTCACTTAGATTAGTTCAAGGGACTAACCGACATATGCATTTTAACTCTGTCGGCTTGGTAGAGACCGAGGACATTGTAGTAAACCCCGGACACTACTCACTTCTTTTCTACCATAATATAAGTACTTTCTCAGTGTATTATGTATATTGCGAGGTAATTAGAAGTTCACCCTAACAACCCCCTCCGCCGCCTTCTAATTCTGAGGTTAATTAGGCAGGCCTGCCAAATTTGCTCGAGCCCGTGTAGAACAAGGGAAACATGAGAAAAGAGTCTTGTCATGAAGCAGAGAAAGTCACATTTCGATTCTCTATGCTTTGACTTTTAAAATTTTCTCTTGACATTTTCATAAAAGTATGAGACCTGCTATTAATTCCATGCCCAAGTGAGCTTGACTGGTTTGGATTTTAGTTTGATCACTAACTTTCTGATCGATTATTTTAAAGTCAGGTGGAAACAGACAGGATTTTATACCTTTCCAGAAGACTGTCCATAGCCAGAATAATCATACCTGCATAACACCAAAGAAACAATGCCATAGATCATCATACTATAAAATCCAAAAAACACATAAAAAATACTAGTAGCAAGAAACTAAAAATTGTTGATACGCATCGATTAAAATGATCAAGCTGACCCACCCCATAAGATTAACATTGAGATGCAAGCTAAGCTCAGTGAAAATATGATACATCTGGCCAATATCAGCAGCATTGCCATGAGAATACAACACTGTCAATGAAGCTGATGGATTCTTCGCATACATGGCAACAATCTCATTGCCTTTCTTGGTACATAATCTCAAAACATCTACGTTGTCCCTCTGGTGGAGTGTATCTGATGAGAGCCTAAGTTTTCCGGTTTCTTCATCCACTAATATGGTGTAAGATGGTGGATTTGGTGGAAAGAAAGCAAATTTTGCTGCCATGGATGATGTTGCTACCCCCATCTGGTAAAAAAGAATACTGACGGAGAGCCTGGAGGTGATTAACTTTTTGGGGGTGTGAAAGGCTATCTGAAGTGCATGGTAAAGTTTCAGTGTGTGAGTTTCTTTAGCTGTTTGGTTCTAGATAAAAATGGCTGGAGATATGGTCTTTGTGAGAGCAAACATGGAAAGAACAAAATTAGAGGAAAGGATTTTTATAGGTTATTGAAGAAGAGTAATTCCAGGTTGTCTGGATGATAAGTTTGAATTCATTTCCAAAAACATATTTGATGATAGGAGCCAAAAAGGGCATTGCTAGAGGCCCTGCTTTCTCTTCAGACTAGACTATGTGTCTCTCGGTTAGCATTATTTTTGCCATACCTAAAATCCATTAGAATAATTATACTTCTTTGTTGGAAGCCGGTATCTTGATGATGATGCTTGCTTTGATGTATAATGGACAAAAAAACTCGAGAGAGAACAAAAAAAAAGAAGAAAAAAAAGGATTTAATGCTAGAAATAAAGTGGATGAATGATGAATGGGTGGGTGGGACTAAGGACTCCCAGAAAAAAAAATAAAAAAAAATTCAAAGCAAATGGAATGGGTGGGACTAGTTTAGAAGGGAATAGGGAACACTTCATGATTACATATAAGTACATATAGTTTTTTGACTTTGAAATCGTGGCTCTTCCTAATTGCTTTTCATTGCCTAAAGCTCGCAATGAGTAGAAATTGCTATTTCATAATCATCTCTGTTTCGTTTCTCCATTAAAAAAATATATACTAATAATTGCGTGTGCCCAGTATTTCTTCACTCCTAAATTATAAGATTTTCAGTTTCTTTCATCATTAAATGTCTTCTATTTATGTTTACCTTGTAAGATTTCCAGCACTCATCATTCTGCTCGTGACTTGTTTTTTTTTTTCCTTTATAAAGAGATAAACCCACAAATAAATTGATCGTAGATAGAGAAAAAAAATTGCATGTCTAGATGAGTTTTCATCTTCTCAATGTCAAGACTAAAACTTAGAACCCTATCAATGGTGGAAATTCAAATATAAAAATTCAAACTTTATAAGCAGGAAAACAAAACTCCAAAATGAAAATCGATTCCACTAACTCGAAGCACGGAGGACTAATGAACGCCAAGAGACCTCATTCAAAAAAATTCCAGGACGAGGGAGCCTTTTCTTTCCTTCTTTCTTTCTTTTTGGTCGAGGGAGCCTCTAGCTTTTACTTTGATCAAATGCTTGCTAGTCGTTTGAACTTTGAGTTCCACGCCTCCTTGCAAGTGGGTCCTCGTGGATGCTGCTAGTGCTTACATGGAGCCTAAGCATGCAGCTGTGAGGAACTTGAAATCAATCAAGGCCATCAAGAAGGGCCAGGGCATGCGGCAGGCCACCCAGTCTTTGTTCTTGGGCACCTCAGCCCACAATATAAAGAAGCCTCAACATGGAAACTCAAGCACATCGCGAGGAGCTCATGAAAGGAGCCCAGCATCCCCATTCTTGGGACTCAGATGGACATTATTATTAATAATTATTTAATATTATTTAATGATAATAATTAGTTTAATATTATCAAACTAACCTATATGGACATTAATACAAATTTCATGTATTGAAAAAGAACATAAACATATTACATTGCAGATGCTCTGTGTGATTTGAAAAAAATAAATCCTTTAGAATTATAATATCAATCTTTATAATAATAACTATTCGTTTTTATTTTTACCAGGTGTCTTTTTTATTCGTGAAACTTCTTTTGTTGTCATTAAAAAAAAAAAAAGCAGTGAATACACTTCCCTATTTGCAATAAGTTCCATACATTCAATTTTGTATTTTTATTACTCGAACTAAGTAGAATAGTTTATATTTTTGTTTTTTTTTCATTAATTAAAAGAGCAGAATATATATATGTATCAAAGTCAGATATTTTGACAATTTGTGCTTTTGAATATTAAAAGTAATATATTTTATGGGACACACCGTTGAATAACTAGCACTGCATCCATTACTATATATATATATCAGTAACAAATATTTTACCCAGGTAGCTAGCTAGAGACATATAATAGTCTTCTGCATGGAGCTGGAGAAGCACCAAGAGGGGTTGTCATGTGGCAGCCATAGCAGGGCCGTGGCTAAAGGATACGTAGCACAAGTTTCCATAGTTGCAGGGTGGTAGTTTGGCTCTTGGTGAAATTCATAGTCACACAGTCCTCAATGGAAGAGAGCCCACCCACAGAATTTGTAAACAAAATATTGAAGTTGGGAGGAACGCCTTCTGTCTTCTAATTCCTATGCTCTAAACCCCAATATTGCACCTTTTCATGTTTTGTCTTAATTAATTAGCGATGTTAATGTTTTAGTAAATCCATGGTGTGATCACCTCCCGGCCCCTTGATTTTGTATTTGGTTTGTGATCAATCAACTGCCCATTATTATTTCCCATGAAGCTGTGGTTAGTAGACTGCGATATATTCTTAGCGGGATAGAAATCATGTCAGGCAAAATCTAGCATTTATTCTATTCTATTTTCTCCCCAAACATCAGAGTACAAACGACGTTGTCAGTCACTGTCTTACCCTGTTATATATATATATGCCAAAAACACTACCTTAAACTCAGAAAGAAACCATGCTAGCTAGCTTGCTTATTGCCAAATATTCTAACTGATGAAATCATGAATTTCGCCTGGTTAAGCATGTCCATAGCCGATCTGAAGCTAGAGCACAGTAGAATAGAAAGAGCTAGAATTGATCTGAATCCATTTTCCATTATATAGGGAACAGTAATTATATAGATAAAATAAACATAGAAAACCTGGCATTAGACTTTATAAATCTCGTAAAATAAGAAAAACCATCCTCGTTGATTGGATGGCGGCAGACAGGCGCAAAACACAGTTAGTTTACTTTCAACGGTGTCACATTCTTAACCTCCACACCTCCATCAAAACTGTTAGTGGCTCTGTATTGGTTCCACCGCCAATCGTCAAGAGTTGATTATAGCCCACTCCTCCTTGTTTATGGTATTTGATTAATAATAATTAGTCACTGTCGTATAAAATCAAATAATCCCTTAGCCACTTCGACCATCCTAATTAAATTAGCATTTTTTTTCTTTTCTTTCAAAAACACGTTCTTTCTTAATTAATGAAAACACTAACTCGTGTTTTGGTAATACGTTTGGACCAGGTTTGAAAGTACTTTTCTAATTAAGACATGTTCAAAAAAATTATATTTATACTTTTTTTTAGATGTTTCTATATATTTACTCTATTATCAAATTAATATGCACAGATCAGTTATAAATGAGTTTAGGAGTTTTATTAATTAATCAAATTACAGGTTATAATTAAACCCTGTCGCGCTGCGAAACCTTTCATGACATCCCAATGCACAAAAAGTTGAATCATATAGTGATTGAAAAAGTGCTTTGAGATTCTCGTTTTCGTTGGTCCAATTGACACATGTGGTAACCCGAGGGTTCATGGAATAATTTAATGTATTATAAGTTGCTGTACAAATTCTGAATTAACAGTAACTAATTAACAATTGAACATGGGGAAACGAATGTTGGGACCATAGCGTTAGCTATCTCAGCAGGGTATATAGCAGCTATAAAGCTACATTTGACTCGTGTTAATTTGAGTGTCTATAAATCTCGGTTTTGTGCTTTCATTTATTTCTCTTCTGCTGTTTTGAAAGCAAAAACAGATATACATACTCAATGAAAATGGCTGCTTCGCCTGTGAAGTTTACATGCTTGCTGCTCTTACTGCTGTTTACAAATGCATGGCTCAACAGTGCACATGCCCATCCAAGTATGCTGCCTTCCCTTTACTGTCTTGTATTTTACTTAATTTCATCTGGGGTTCTTGACGTTAATTATTCGATTTTACTAACATTTTTCATTTGAACCTTGATATGGGAAATTAGCAGCTGTGGAAGTCGATACTTTTTCAAGTGAAAGGGTAAAGAATTCGTGTCAACATATATAGCAATAATCAACTGTTTGCCCAATACCGGTTGATATGCTTATTGTCGGTCCATTTCTGAAGTGCTTCGTGTTAATTGCCTGCAGATAATAGTGGATGGCGATGGAATGGTCACGACCAGCATTAAAAAGATAGGAGGAAGAAAAGTGGTTCGAGCCCACAACATCAAAAGGCCAGACATTAAAGGCAATGTAGCGCATGGAGGGACCTCAAGGATTTCGAGTGCAAATGATCAAGTGGTTGGAAAATATGGCTACGAAAGAGAGGTTATGGATATAGGAAATAAGCGAAACGGGGGTCGATTTCCTGAAGGGGTTAAAGAGTCAGGTTTTGTAGCTTTTAATGCTGATTACCATGAACCTAGGCACCATCCACCTAAAAATAATTGAGGGTGATTTTAAAAAGTAGAACATCATTCTTAAGACAGTTCCTAATCTAGACTCTTGTTTTCCTATATATTGTCTGTTTTATCCGTTTGTTTTCCAACATTAACTTCTTCTCTTTTCCTTTTTGGTTCGTTTGTGAAGTGACAGTGATATGATCAACACTAGTTAGCACTGCTAAGCATTTGACTCTGTTAAATAAAGGCAACTAACCTTTCAGTGTTAATTTTTTTTTTCTCTCATGCCAGTACTCTGGTTCTGCTATCAATCATGCGTAGCTTATAAGTTCTTCATCCTTTGTTTTGATTCGATGACTAACTGCTAGTTAATTGCTTGATCAGCTTTCTCATTCCACCAGAAATCAATTAGGTCACAGACATGTAGCCCCTTGTGACTTTCTAGGGCTCAACGATAATTTCATGTGCGTCGCTGCCTTTAATTAGTCCAATCAAATAATTTGTTCGCTTCGTTCGTGTATAGGATTCTACGTACCATTTTAGAGTGAATGTCTATAGATTTTCATATTAACACCAGACAATTTTTATTGATCAATATTAGAGTGAATGTCGCCAAGAGTTCAAGATAACGTGAATATTGGCTAGGCCAAATAATCTAAATCCAGGTAAAACTAGGGAAGTATTCGATCCCTTCCCTCTCGACGTGCTATGGCTTCTATCGATTTGTAAGAGTAAGCGAGTGCCGAGTATCTACTCTCTCGGGCCTCAGCACTTTGCTGAATATTACTAGATCTATATATTGTAACCGGAAAAGAAAAGAAAAACTCGATTGTGGTTTTGGCGGTGGGTCGATTCGAGTTGTTTGTCGAGCTTTGGGCTCCTACGTACGCCATTCTTCCAGTTTTTTCGGCCCCCGTTATCTTCCCAAACCTTTATTTAATGGAATCGAATTGAATTTCATGTTATAAGATCATAAATATCCAACGGCTAATTATTTCTTCGAGTTTCTTCTTCTTCGAGTTTATTTCTTCAACGTTTAGCACTGTTGTTCGAGAAATCAAATCGAAGCAGAGAGTGCTAAACACATCTCAATACAAGATTTTTGCTTTGTGATCCAGTAGGAAGGCAAGCAAAGCTATTTGCTGTCTGATGCTACAAGGTCGTCAGCAAAACACTATAGAGCTAAGTTCACTTGACTAAATTCCCTGTCAAATTAAAGCATTAAATTAGTACTTGTATAAACCAGTGCTAATGAACTCATGTGTTAGAACTAAGAAAGAGAAAATCCTCCAAATGGAGCTATATATTATTCAACAACAATCTATGAAAAAGACTCTCTGTCTGCACCAGATTTAATATGGTAAAGAGTGATGTAACTAGGAAGAAATGGGATGCGATGGGATCTCTCTGTCTGTGCAGACAACAGGTATGCTTCACGGTTCAGAACTCAAGGCAGAAGAGTACAAGTTAAGAATAATTTGGACCCATTACGCTTGCACTGAGACAAACACTACAACTAAAAGCAAATTTAAATGATAACTACATCTGCTGGACGTTACCATTAACCCTATAACTGAAAGTGCATTCCTAATTTCACATCATCTTGTAATAGCATGAACAGTATAAGGGTTTGATTTGCAAGGCATGTGGATTATTTAAGAAAATTGATGTAATCATTCTGGGGAAAAAATGGCTAAACCATTTAAAATTAAGAGTCAATAATTCCTGTCATGTGGAGGGCCTGCGTCACGCACTGATGGCTCGTCATATTTAGCAAATTGGACCAGGAAAAAAAAACAGTTGTTAACTTACATGCATAACCACTTGATCTTAGGAACACCCGTCCTGATGTAAATATTGGTGCTAGGATTATATATTTTAATTAGTAAGAAAAAAAAATAAAGTATTTTCATTACAGAACTAAATATACCAAACACAAAACACAGACAGATTGCCTAGGTAAACCATCAGAAACTATAAAGAAGCAGTCGATCAATCCTCTTTGCTAAACTATTTCTTGAGTAATCTATTAGATTGGCTACGACTCCAAAGCATCGCAACTTTTATTTCCTATTTTATCAATTACGTCAAGAAATTCACAAGCACCTTCCTGAGATTAAATATTGCAAAGATGGATATAAACAAAATGAATTTAAAAATAACCCTTAAAATACATCCAAAAAATTCTCTTAAAACATACCCCATAAAAATACTTTTTAGGTACGAATTTAATATCCCAAATTCAAAGTACAACATAAGATTCAAAATAATATCATACCAGACATCATCTACTACCACTTATATATCAAGACATTTTGATTATTAAAAAAATATTTAAACTAAAAAATTAATAAATTAATTATTCAACACCTTAATTTTATTATCAAATATCTTAGATCCTGTAACTCATCATGTACCATAGCCAGACGTTTATTTTACTTAAATTCTAAGAAGCATAGAGTAATCACATTTCACCAACTTAGGCACTTCACCTATAAAGCTCCCCGTTTTTTGTAACTCCACACCTTCTATAGATAACTCAACCCAACCTTTTATATCTACCCCAATTTAAGACAGCAACTTTCTCATCTTCTCCAGGCATGTCTAAAGCAAATGTAAGAAAACAGATTCTGGAGAAGAACAGCGCCATTTTCATCAAAGAAAAAGAGAAGCCACTAAGTAGTCAAGGGCTCTTCACTAAACACCTTAAGAGAGTTTATCCAATTGGGCTACACAGAAGCTCTTCATCACTATCCCTATCATCTGTGTCATTATCTTTGTCACAGAGCTCAAATGATGATTCCTCTCTTACAGATTGTTCAGCGACTCCATTGGAACAGAAGATATCCTTGGCGCTTCGCCTAATTTCACCATCGGAAAGAAGAGAAGTCCCAGTGGCTAGAAACTTCCAAACACGGCAGCAGCGGCAGCAGCAACAGCAAAAGCAAGATCAGGGGTCTAATGATGGGGAGTTGAAGAGGTGCAACTGGATTACAAAGAACAGTGGTATTGTATAATATACCGTTACATTAAAGTTTACGAAATCACTGTCTTATTTTGTCATACATGTAAAAATATTCAGACAAAGAACAGATTGGCTAATTTAACCGAGGTAAATAATTCTTTTTTTTCCAAAAACTAAAGATATGCGTTCGGTAGTAGTTAATTTTTAGTGCATAGCACGAGGCATTATTTTTCAAAAACTTTGACAAATGACAATGCTGCAGTAGCGGGTCTGATGTAAAATCTGATCAACCTGAAAGCGATTTCAAGAAAGGGCAAACCTCAAAAATGCCCCCCCGCTATTTGTTTAGTATTGAAATTACCCTCAAACAAATTTTTTTATTAATTTTGTCCCTAGACATTTTTGGTTTCTCAATTCGTGCCCCTCTATTGGAATTATTTAGCCAAAATAAAAAAAAAAGTAAAATTGGGATGGAGTCAAAAATCAAATATTCATGGGCAGATTGATTGAGAATTTCTGGAAATTGATATAAAAAAAATTGCTGAGAGCAAAATTGAGACTACTTTTATAATAGGGGGGCATTTTCAAGGTTTGCCTTTAAATAAATCAAGGACAAACTAAAAGAAGCTCGTGAAGCGTCTCTGTCCATAGTGGTTGGGAGTAACAACATGGGTTTATAAGAATACCAACCTTCATGCAAGTCTAAAAATGATCCTATTTTTGGAGACTTTTAATAACTCTATTCTGTCGGTCCAATCCTTGCGTAAAATTCAAAACCATGACATTACTCTACCAAACTGTGCATCATCTTAGATTATATGCATGTATCAATAATGAATGTACGTATGCCAATGATTGCTAATCCACAACAGGTTCCCATATGCATACGTCCTACTATATTTATTCTTATATATCCATTTAGAGCGTATAGTACTAAAATAGATAATTAAGAGAGAACAAGTTTTAATGCTATGTATGTATATAGGCATTGATTCTGAGGTTTGTGCAGATAAAGTTTATGTAGCATTTCATGATGAATTCTGGGGAGTTCCGGTATACGACGATATGTAAGTGATTAATCTAGTACTCTACCAGCCTAATCATTGAGTATTATGCCATTTTAATTTGTTCAAGTGGTGATTAATTTAATGAACAGACAATTGTTCGAGCTGCTTGCGTTGTCTGGTATGTTGATGGACTATAATTGGACAGAGATCTTGAAAAGAAAGGAACTGTTCAGGTAAGGTCGAAGGGCCATGCACCTTTATCGTCTATTTATCAGAAAACAAAAAAAAAAAATTGGATCATCCTAGTTAGTTACTGCTTCTTATATGGTTTCTAATTGTATAGCCTTCTGATTTCATTTGTTTTGATACATATATATGTACCTAAAAGCTTGTTGTTTTGTTAAAACACAGAGAAGCTTTTGACGGATTCAATCCAAATATTGTTGCGAAAATGGGAGAGAAAGAAATCATGGAGATAGCCTCCAATAAGGCGATCATGTTGGCTGAGAGCAGGGTGAGGTGCATAGTAGACAATGCCAGATGCTTACTGAAGGCAAGTCTAAAAAACTAATGTTCGTGCAGTATTAAAGGCTTCATTGGCATGCCAGTGAGTTGCTAGCTTAAGATTCTGGTTTTCTGACTTGAAATACAGATTGCAAGGGAGTTTGGATCTTTTAGTAACTACATGTGGGGTAATGTAAATTTCAAACCAACAATCAACAGATATAAGTATCCAAGAAATGTTCAACTAAGGTCTCCGAAAGCAGAAGCCATTAGCAAGGATCTACTGAAGCGTGGATTTCGATTCGTCGGACCAGTGATAGTGTACTCATTCATGCAAGCAGCAGGGCTGACAATTGATCATCTTGTAGATTGTTATAGGTATGGCGAATGCGTAAGCCTTGCAGAAAGACCACGGAGGCATATCTAATGTTCAAAGTAATTCCACTTGTCCTTCAACATTAAGCTCTCAGATTATTTATTAATGGCCTTCTCTGCTAGCATAGCTCTTGATCGTATAGCTTTGTTTTGGACATTGACAAGTTATTTGTTTTGTTATTTTCCGGTGACTTTCATGGATGAATAAGACTAAAATACTTCAAATCATTTTGTCAGTGG
>Ga0325403_1003941_pt1 | contig 13702 bp, 10 predicted proteins | sample PopdelMetagenome_19_FD_205665 | JGI IMG/M metagenome (GOLD analysis project Ga0325403, IMG submission 205665) | Populus deltoides microbial communities from Bellville, Georgia, United States - Xylem-PdKOR-R4 | ecosystem: Host-associated > Plants > Phyllosphere > Stem > Wood/Secondary xylem...
GCTGAGGAGGGAGCCTCCCAGAGAGATGATGATGGTGCAAAGCGAGTTTTCTTTGGGGGAGAACGTTTTCTGGAAGGAATATCTGGAGAGGCTTATGTAATGTGAATCATAAGTTTTAAAGTAATTTTTTTTAATGATTTTTTCTTTGCTCTGGACCGTAAAGCAGTGTTATCGAGTCTTTTCCAGATTCACCTGTGCTGTGCAGTGACTGTGGTCGAATATATTGCCTAACTTGTTGATTTTTATCAGATCACAATGCAGAGAACTGAACTAAACAGTCCACTAGGGCTTGAGGTTCAGTTACATATTCCAGAAGCCGTCTGTCCTGCTTTGAGTGAACCAGGTATACTTTAAATGTTTTCTTCCCATCCATTTCTTATATTTGCCATAAATGCAGCAAGTTGGTGACATAGTACTGTTTGAGCAGGACTACGTGCTCTTCTTCGCTTCATGACTGGGTTATATGTGTGTCTTAATAGAGGAGATGTGGGTCTACAGGCTCAGCAGGTTTATAGCTGTCCTTATTCTTACCCCTTTCTCTAGCATTTTAAAGTTTAACATGTCAAGATGAGTCTCAACTAAGTGCTCTGCTATATTTTTCTCTAATCCTGACAGCGATCTACAGAAGCAGCAGGATGTTCTCTAGTCTCAATTGTTGTTGACCACATATTTCTCCGCATCGAAGATGCTGGTTTGTCTGTTTTCTTTTGTCCTTAACTCAGTGTTTGCATTTAGTTGTATTCTTCTATTAACATTTTGCTCTTAAATATGCCTGAAACATTAATTTGATTTTCATTTGTGTTGTTTTTTTATTTGTCTATGGTACAACATATGACATTCTGTTTCTTAGAGTAAAATAACATATCTTATGAGTACATATCTCTTGACCTCATGCCACTTGTGGGCTGCATTTGTGGCCCAGAGTATGTGTAGAGGAGAGGATATGCAGCCAGAAACACATGATAGTTTTGTTTCTTAGCTTGTGCTTTCCACCACTCAAACTTTGCTAACGTTTGCAGTTTGCTTGCAGAGTTCCAGCTTGAACTTTTGATGCAGTCTCTCCTTTTTTCCCGGGTATTGTCTCATTCCTTATAAACATTGAGCTTTAAAACAACATTTTGTTTCTTTGTTGGTCCCATTTTCTTGTGGGTTATTGATAATCTATCATGTCTTAAGAAACCTAATAGCAACTGTGAGTAACCTTTCTGTCTTTAAATCCTGCATATGGTTTTTCTCAAATCATAATTAGGATTGAATTGAGTTAGACATTCAACCTTCTAATAAGACCATTCTCTTTGCCGGTCCGAAGTTTTTAGTTTAAGAATGTATTTTGTTTATCAAGTAACCTAAGAAGTTAGATCTGATTTCTATTTTTCTTGAGAATGTGTTTTTTTAGCTCTCAAAAGAATCAATACGAGATCGCTGGAAATCAGTTGAGCTGTATAAGATAGTTGGAAAGGTTGATCCTTTATCTAAATGTTATTATACTTTTGAAATTTTTTATGTTACTTAGAAGGCAAAAACTTTAAATGCAGCTGTGCGGTGACACGGACTGAAGCAATTCTATTTTGATAAGTTCTAGTGAGCTCTAATGATATTATTCTATTTTGCATTTCCTATCTTAGAAGCTGGGAGTCTGAAATTCTTGAGCATTTTATGTTCTTTGTGCTTCCGAGTATTTCTGTTATGAATTGCATGGTGACATGATTTACCATTCTGAAATCTTATGCTTGGATGTAACTTCCAGGCCACAGTATCTGATGGAAAGATTGCCAATAATCTGACAAAGGTTATGCTTGGTGGAATGTTCTTGAGGTAAACTTCATTCTTCTTTGTTTGTCATTGTTTAGCACTGGTAAATATCTCCTCTCTTTCAAATAATCTGTTCTTGCATCGAGTAGGATCACTGGTCTGGCCTTTTATTTTGTTGTTAGCTGCTGTTTGGAGGATTAGCATTATGCCTGTGGCATTCCATTGTTGCGTGGTTACCACATATTTTCCTTTTCTATGAACAACATACAGATACAAATGATACAAAAAACTGTATAAATAGAGTGGTGTCATTTCACTTGTATGGCAAGTGATGGCTTCATCACTTTCCATGTCACTGGATTAAAATTCTGTATAATTTTTTTTTTGTTTTTAATAGAATTCTTCCTTTTGATTTGATTAGCCACAGAGTAGTTTCTATATTAGTTGGTCATCTTTAAATTGGAATGCAGTGGTGGAATGGATAACACCTGACCAAAACGGGATGGAATATTGGTTGGGTCAAGATGACTGTCATGGCATTGGACAGTGCAACCATTGTTTATCACCTTTTGACCTTTTTGTTTTTTCTTAAAGTTTTCACATGATTAATTTTAGACCAGATGAAAAATGGCCTTCTTGGGCAATAAAACAACAGGGACTTGATTTTGAGTTGATTTGATCATATGTAGCTGGGTTTAATGACTTTGTAAACTGCTGAAATGTAGGGACACCTTCTCACGCCCTCCTTGCACTTTACTGCAACCATCCCTGCAAGCTATCACAAAACATGTTGCACGGATTCCTGATTTTGGTACTATTCAATCAAATGAATGCGTTTCTAGTTAGGACTGAAGATAAATCATTAAAGTTGACTGTGCTTATTTAATTGTATTCACAGCAAAGGATTTTTGCCCTCCTATATATCCTCTGGGAGACCACCAGTGGCAGAAAAGTGTTGGTATTCCTTTGATATGCCTCCACTCTCTTCAGGCTAAGCCCTCTCCAGTCCCACCATGTTTTGCTTCACAAACAGTTATCACATGTCAGCCTCTTATGGTATGCATCGATAATCTCAGTAGTTGATGTTTTTTCTTCTTTTTGTACTCTCTTCTAATCACCATTTCTCGTTGTTTGCTCAGATTCACCTTCAAGAAGAATCATGTTTGAGGATATCTTCCTTCTTAGCTGATGGCATCGTTATCAATCCTGGGGATGTGTTACCTGATTTTTCAGTAAATTCCTTGGTATTTGTTCTCAAGGAATTAGATGTTATTGTTCCGTTGGATGTGAGTCAATCAAACAACCCAACTGAAAATGGAAACTCTACTTTTCACAATGTGTTTGCTGGAGCACGGCTTCGCATTGAAAATTTGTTCTTCTCAGAGTCGCCAACACTAAAACTCAGGCTACTGAAGCTGGAGAAGGATCCTGCTTGCTTTTATCTCTGGGAGGGACAACCAATTGATGCTAGCCAGAAAAAATGGACTACTGGAGCATCGCACCTTACACTGTCTCTGGAAACATCTACCAACTTAAATGGGACACCGAGTTCCAATGGGATGAGCTCAGGCTCATGGAGATGCATTGAACTACAAGATGCTTCTGTGGAAGTTGCCATGATATCGGCTGATGGGAGTCCATTAACAAATGTTCCTCCCCCTGGTGGTATTGTCAGAGTTGGAGTTGCTTGTCAACAATATCTTTCCAACACTTCTGTTGAGCAGCTATTCTTTGTCCTTGATCTTTATGCATATTTTGGCAGGGTTTGTGAAAAGATTGTCTCAGTTGACAAGGATAAGAGACCAAAGATAACTAGGAATGGATCTTCTGGTGTTAGGCTAATGGATAAGGTTCCCTGTGACACTGCAGCAAGCTTAGCAGTGAAGGAACTACGACTTCGATTTTTAGAATCTTCTGCCTCAGATATTGAGGGAATGCCTTTGGTTCAATTTATTGGGGAAGATCTTTACATAAAAGTTTCTCATAGAACCCTTGGTGGTGCCATTGTTATTTCATCCTCTGTATACTGGCAGAGTGTTGAGGTGGACTGTGTAGAGACTGAGGGAAGCTTGGCACATGAAAATGGCATGCAGACAAGTTCCGTTGAAAATGGTTGTCTTGCAACTGCGAATGGATACCCTCAACTAAGAGCTGTGTTTTGGGTGCATAATGGACAGAAATACCAAGCAAATGGTATTGCTTGTACAATCCCATTTCTAGACACAAGCATGGTACACATGATTCCATTAAGTGAACAGGATCAAGAGTGCCATAGTTTAAGTGTTTCTGCCTGTATATCTGGTGTCCGCCTGGGTGGAGGAATGAACTATGCTGAAGCTCTACTCCATCGGTTTGGAATATTGGGGCCCGATGGTGGTCCAGGGGAGGGGCTTTCTAAAGGGCTAGAAAATTTATCAACTGGGCCACTTTCTAAACTTTTTAAAGGGTCCCCTCTTATTGATAATCTAAAACAAGGTATGGTGCAACCTACATAATTGGTCGGTCATTATTATGCAGTACTGCTTAGGCTCTGTTTTAATTTCCACTTCAGTTGCTGCTGTCTTATCTCTTCATCAATTCTACAGATGGAAGTTTAATAGATGGCAAAGATGGAGTTTTACACCTCAGATTGCCAGATGATGTGGATGTGTGCATAGAATTAAAAGACTGGTTATTTGCTCTTGAAGGTGAACAGGAGATGGCAGGTGGGTGGTTCTTTTACAACAACGAAGATGTGGGAAGAGAAGAGAGGTGTTGGCACGCATCTTTCCAAAGTTTGCAGTTAAAAGCGAAAAGTAGTCCGAAGATAGAGTTGAATGTTAAAGAAAAACCAAATGGAAAACTGAAATATCCTGTGGAATTAGTTACAGTAAGGAACTCTCTCTCTCTCTCTCTCTCTCTCTCTCACTCAAGGATTTAATGGTAATATTGGTTTTGCAAAGCTGCAAAAAACTTTACTGGTAGTGTTGTTTGGATTTATCCTTTGTAAAATCAGTTTACATGTTTGCCAATTCTCTGTCAGCTTTTACCAATATTATAGACTTGCGAGTACATTGGGTTATCACCGCATTTCATACACATGTCTTTGTTCAAGTGGCTTCACTTTTAGTGGGTCTTCTTTTGGGGGATTCAATAGATTTCATAGTTTTAGGCTTAACTGGGAGTATAATTTACTTTTGGCAATTTCATAGTTTTAGGCCTGCAGAACTGCTTGATTTGGGGGTTGAGACTCAGATAAAGAAGTGGAGGATGTGTGTGTTATACTTTCTATTGTTCTTACAATGTCAGGTGTTGATTAGGCAATATGTGTGGATTCAATTTCAGTTTATGCAGATATTGTGTTTCTAACTTGCTATTTTTTAACACTGGGATTGTGCCTGTAGGTTGGTGTGGAAGGTTTGCAGACATTGAAGCCACAGGGACAAAAGGGCATTTCTACGCCTGCAAATGGGATAAAGGAAGTTGTGGAGACATCTGGAGGAATCAATCTTGAAGTTCGGATGGTGGCATCGGAGGAAAACATTGATGATGAGATGGCCAAGTGGGCTGTGGAAAACTTGAAATTTTCTGTCAAGCAACCAGTAATGAGATACAAACTTCCCTGATATTTGATCAGTGGCTCTTACCTTAAATGGAACCTGACATTTCATAATTTATTCCTTGTAGATTGAGGCTGTTGTGACCAAAGATGAGTTCCAGCACCTTGCTTTGTTGTGCAAGTCAGAAGTTGATGCGATGGGTCGGATAGCTGCTGGTTTCCTGAGGCTGCTCAAGTTTGAACGGTCAATTGGCCAGTCAGCCATAGATCAACTTAGCAACCTTGGTACAGTCTAATTGTTTTTTACTAGCTCCTTGTCTATACTTTCTTACATGTGTTAATAAATACACACATAATACTGTCCTCTAATTCATAAGTTAGTTTCAAAATTAGAGCGTGGGATTTGGAAGCATGAGAAGTTGTGGTTTAACAGCTGTTAGACTGGAAATTGATATGAGTGGGATGTCTGAGTTGAGGTTCTTGGCTTGATATGCAAGGACTGTTTAATAGTGGACTAGAGGAGGAATAAAATGTGCACCTGTGACGGATAATGTGCACAGGCCTTTTTCATTGAGTTCTAGTTGAGGAATATATGATTAAGGTTCCTCGGGTTGAGCTTTTCTTCTGTATATGGCTCTGATATTTGCTTTTTACATATTTTGCAAGGCTTCGTATTTATCAATTTATTATGCCTTGCAGGAAGTGAGGGCTTTGACAAGATTTTCACCCCAGACAGGCTCAGCAGGGGTGCTAGTCCTGCCAGCATTGCTTTCTCTCCGTCATCGTATCTGATTAATGAAAGCCCACAAACAACCATGGAATCAACAGTAACTTCCCTCGAGGAAGCACTTTTGGATTCACAGGCCAAATTGGCTGCCCTTATTACTGATTTATCCAGTTCAGAATCCTCTATACAGCATCTTGCTGATATTAAACAACTAAGTCAGAAGCTTGAAATCATGCAGAGTTTGGTGATGCAATTACGGACCAAAATCTGAACGATCTCAATTCCTTGCTGTAAAGTTTTGGGATACAAATGGATCCAATGGATATAGTATACCGATTCTTTCTTGTAAATATATTATAGGCATAGATGCATGATGAGTATTGCAATGAGGCAAAATGGAGATATTTTCAATTGCTGTAAAGAATTCTGTATCCTAGGTGACCAGTTACCATATGAGTTATAGTTCAATTTTTCAATAAACATGTTTTGTGCTTCGCGTAACTAGTTTCATTTCTGGTGTTTTTTCCTGTCATAACCGAGTTTATATTGACAGCTTAAACCCTGCTGGTTAAAATCTTGGTCACGGAGCTGATCAATTTTTCACTGATTGCAGATATTAGCAGGTTTTCAGAAGCGGCTTCCTGCGGGGAATTTGTTATTAGCGTTGCAGATAGTTTGGTCTTCATACAGTTCTCTCTGTTAGGTCAACAAACATCTCATAGACACACCAGGATAGAACATGCTGTAGAAAGTTTGTAGCTTGAATTGCTTGAGCTTCTACACCTGGAAACCAAAATTGGTTTTTCTAGATACAGTTAAAACCCAAAAAATATAACATTTCTCTCTCTCATATCCCACAAGGAAATTGGAGAAATAAACAGAAATTTCCATTAATTTCTTCATATGGAATTAGGGTTTAAAATGAAACCAATTAATACCCTACTTTTTTCTTCTAAGTATTGGGATATGGTTGAGATTTGAACCCAGATTAATAAATTTCTTTATTTTTTTATTTTAAGAGCTACCATGAAAAAGAAAAATGTTTCTTCAATTTAAGATCAAGGAAAGAAAAAAACAAGGGATCAATTCACATTCCTGGAAATGTTTGTTTTTTAGCTTAGAATAATTCATACAATGTATTATCTGATGGTGAATAATTCAGTAGGGAAAATTAATATTTTTGACCAAAATTTATTTGCCATTTTCAGCTGCTTCTCTGCAAGTTCGTATACATAGCTAGGGCTTTCTCGTACCACCTGTTGTGATTTATACAAGAAAATAATTAAAAATCACAAGCCGCCACCACTACATCAGTTGGTAATATAATGTTGTTAAATCCAGTCTTGCCATCTCAGCCTCCAATTTGATTGTCTTGAAGTTTATGTCAAATTACTAACAAAACTCTAAAGGAAGTGTGTTTTGGAATGATGAAATATCATCTAAATGAAGTGTTTAATAAAAAAAATCTAAAAGATGAAGTAACAATCACAGTTAAATAAAAAATAATGAAAATCCTATAAATAATTACATATTTCTTTGTTGATTTTTTTACAGGAAGTTAAGTGTTAGTATAGATATACAATTTAGGATATAAAATATAATTTTTAAAAGTATAATAGGAAAGTAAAAACATGATCAATTCTTAGGAATTTTTTTTTTTTGTAATTATGCTTATATTTTGATTTTCACCACCATTATTTTAATTATAATGGTTTTAAAATTATTTTGTGTAATTAATTCTTTTCCCTTAATCTCATCTTTTAGCATTTAATTTGTTGAGAATTGAGTTTCATGGTTTTTTATTAATAACTTGGATCACAAATTTAAAAAATTAATACGAGTTGGTATTTTTATTTGCTTATTTTCCTTTTTGATTTTAACGTTTGACTATTTTTTTTTAAAAATAATAGTTTTGTAATTTTCTTCAATTCTTTTCTATTAAGTTATCCCGATTTTATGACTTGAACTAGAAGTTTTACAATTTAACTACTAAATGGCTCAGCTTTTATTACTCAGGTTATATGTCTATCATGCTAACTCAGGTTAATTCAGACATTTTTTCTTTGTTCATTTTTTATCCAACTTCGTACTTCCAAGGTTTTATTTTTCCAAGTTATCATGATTTTTTTCTATATAAAAATTTTATTCGTTTACTATTATTGCATGTTTTTTTTATGATCTAATTAAAATAGAACCATCTTATTAAAATCTGGTTGGACCTATAACTCAAGTATTTTTTTTTCTATTTCTTTTAAACGTACTTGCGACACCTAGACCATCGTTGCTTTTTTTTTTTTTAATTAATTTTAGCTTTTATTTTAATTGATATTTTTTAATATCTTTTTCTTAAAAAATTATTTATGTTTCAATTATTCTTGTCTCTATGATTTTTCATTTTGCTTATTTAGTCTCTCAAATAGAAGTTTTTTATTTTTTTAAAAAATTGTTGTGTTTAATTTTTAAAAATATTATTCTAATAAATCTAGAAATTTTTTTTGTTTTATATAGATAAACTTTAATTTTTAAAATAAAATATTTATTTTTAAATAATATTTATAATACATACAAACTCTTACAATTTTCTTTTATTTTCTCTTTCTATTACTTTTAATTTAATAAAAAAAAATTAGTAAAAATAAATATCTCATATTACATTATCAAATATCTTGATTTTTTTTGATTCGCTTTAGTGATTGTTAATAATTTTTTTATATCTATTTACTTAAATAATTATCAATTTATTTAATTAGATGCTTGAATAAACTTTTCAATTTATATTTTAAATTTTTTTATATAAAAAATATGTTCAAAAAGTTTACATATTCATTTTTCTTTTTAAAAAATTATGCAACCCACAACTAATCACGGGTCAAATAACTGTTAGAAGTCCAAATAAGTTACATTAGCCTTAAACCAGTCAACTAAAGCAGGTCAACTGTGACAGCAAATCTCCGAAGGGACCATTTGGATATAAACTTTAGGAAGGTGGTGGTATTGAATCCCAGCGCCATATTGACCCATCCTCACAGCAGCTAAGGATGGTGCTGCAACATTCAAAACCACAGAGAATTTAGCTATTTCACTAGCAACCACATTAAAATTTTCATGAAGCATGAGGAAGTGGAGTAGTAGTTCATGTGGGAGTTACCTTCCATCAAAGGACATTGCAGTCTGTCTGACTGGAGATTTGGACTGAGCATGAGATAGCCTGAGAGAGAACCACAGCTAGTGAATAAATGCATGTGAACACAGGGCATTGATGAAGTACGAGTTTCTTCCACAGCAGAAGAAGATAAACCATAAAAAAAACAAGGACCTTGCTATGAGAACAGGGGGGCTGCTTTGCAGTTCCCAAACATAGATCTTCCCTTCCCTATTCCCTGTCACATAGAATGCAGACAGATCAAGTCTCCACAAGAATTACGCACAACCTTAAATATAAAAAGGAAACAAGGGAATACTAAAGCCAGTGAGTTTGGGAAATTATGTTAGCAAAAATCCATGGACAAGAATACCAAAAGCAACCACAAGGCTCTCATTACCTATGGCAGCTGCATTGTAATTGAAATCACAGGAAAATTTGATGAACCAGATATCACATTCTGGAACGGGGTATTTTTGAAGGATGTCGGCAGTACCCTAAATAGAAGATAGTTGAATGGCCAAGATTCATGTGGCCCACCAAAATCAGCAAGTGACAAGAAATATTATACAAATTAATAAACAGAAGTGGATCAGAACTCTAAGATGTCTCCGGAAAAAAATATCAATGAAGAAACCCTAACCTCTCCAGGAGACTGTTCCTTCATTTTGGGTTCCCATAGCACAATCTCATTATCAACACTCTGCAGTTGTGCAAAACAACTTACAAGGATAAGCATGAATGTCACTGCAAATTCCCAGCATGGGAAAATGCATAGATCAAGGGTGTCAGATTAGTATTTTTTTTTTAAAAAGAACTATGATTCTCAGTTACCGATTCAAGTCTAATTTACCGATTCAAACAATTTTCTCACTACTGCCAGCTTCTCAAATGAAGTTATTGATGGTTGTTTTGAGGATTCAGGTGTATTATCTGCTTGAAGTATTTTCATCTAGGATCCCAAACTAATCACATCTTTCTAGGGGATGGTTAATGAGAGTTGGCATTAGACATAATGCTAAACTCCTCCAATGCTACTGCCAAAAGAAGCAGAATTTGCTGCAGAAATGATAAATTCTATACACAATTTTAAAGAGACTGACAAACAAAACTAGTTCAATAATAGTCGCCCAGGCAAATAGTACAAGGCATCCTTCTCAATTAATTTTTTTAGATCACAAAACACACTTTCATGAAGCAGTATTCACCTTTGACAGCATAAAATCACCAAGCCACCGATTACAATCAACGTAGTTTGAATGAACTGAAGCTATGAACACCTGAAAGACAAATAGTAACCTCATATGTCAAGGAACATATCCCTCACTCTTATGTTGAAGGCTGAAGGAAAGGAAAGAAATTTACTGGAAACTGCACATATTTTGTGGGGAACTTTGAAGGACAATCTGTCCATGTAAAAGATTTCTCTACATATGTCCAAAACTCTGCACAAAAGTAAATGACACCAAATAAAAAAAAGGAAGAAAAACAATTAAAAATGACGCTTTTTAATTGAAGCCACCTTTCTCTACAGTAAATGAGGACATTTGAAGCAAGGACTTAAATTTAAAACCTTCTACATTTCAATATATCATTTCATGACTTGTACATTATAGTCTAAGCATCCAGTCAGACTGGACTGGATAGGGCCATTTTTCATACCAATAAAACTGAGTGTTGACAACACCAAATAAGACAGACCATAATAAGTAGCATACCTTTCATTGACCAAATCTTAACGGTGTTGTCCATGCCACAACTAGCAATGCGATATATGTCTGAAGGATGGAAATCCTGCAATAACCACCACAACCCTAATCAGTTTCAACTGAGTTATGAGACAAGGAGTGATGAACTACTGAACACATAATAATATCTTCCTATTGCAGGAGTGGAGGCATAACTCTACATCATCTAAACTTACCACACTTAAAACTTCATTGCGGTGACCACCAGCTCCAGCAAATATCAAAATGCAAATTCCAGTATGAACATTCCACAACCGAACTGATTCATCCTGGTCCAATCAAACATTTGTCAATACGCACAAAAAGAACACATGAAAAAGAAAATGGTTATGTCACTTACTTTGCTTGCAGATATCACAAGTGACGGTTTCAGTGGCTGAGTCCGGATTTCATTTATCGAGTCCCCATGCCCAACAAAACTCTGCATGGTGCACATATATATGTATTTAATGATTGTGTATATTACTCATATAAAAAGCAGCTCTAGAAATTTCAACATCAAATAAACAGACACTAACCACTATAGAATTTTGTTTAATGATTCAGAAAAGAACAATAAAACTGAATTAAGCAGCATGTAAAATGAAAGATGCCAGAATTCTACCCTCTGTTTACAGATTGTGTCATGCCACTTGAGTAAAAAAAAATTGAGAGAAAGAAAGTCTACTTCTTTTGATATAACTTATAAGCTACTGACTTAAGAAATAAGATACCTTGTGTATCTCTTCATTGCTGGCATTGATGACACGCATAATACCATTGATTCCTCCTGCCACAACGAATGGTGCACCATCAATGTTGCATGCCCAGCTCACCGTATAAAAAGACTCATCCTTCTGATCTACAAAGCACATGGAAATTCCAAATGTTCTTTAAGGAAACAGATTTACATTACTATTCACGAGCTCAGATAATAAAGCTAAAAACAACTGTATTTCCTTACATCTTCATCAACATAAGACTGCAATACTGCTATAACTCCCTCATCAAGACATTGATAAACAGTCACCTGAAGAAACAACAGCTTGTATCACCCAAAAAGCTCAAACAAAAAAATTGAAAACAAAGATGCATGCATACCACAACTTTATTTAACAATCAAACACATTTCACCAGCACACACCCAACAAAAGATAAAAATATCTAGTGGCCACATACCTTAACTCCTAAGAGTTTTTTTTTTTTTTTAATAGCAATACCAATCAAAGTGCAATACCTTTGAAGCAACACAAATACAATTACACTATCAAATTCCTAAATTTCTCAAATACAATATTCTTTTCCAGAAAAAAAGTCTACAAATCAAGCTTAAAAGAAAGAAAAAACGGCACTTTGATCCAAGAAATCGATTCCTGTAAAGCATAAAAGCATCCATAACAAAGCTACAGTCTTTACACCACCAACCACATAAAAGCTTGACTAAAGCTCTAATCTTTGCATCACAAACCTCGAAAACTCAAAAATCCAAAAACAACCCATAAAAGCAAAACCTTCAAAAACTTAAGAAAACACTCAAAAGAATAAAAATAAACCAGAAGAACAAAAGAGGTTTTTTTCTATAGCATACCCGGTTGCCACCGACAGTGGCAAAGACATTGAAGTAGCGCGAGTCGATGAAGTTAAAAACAACAGCATATAAAGGTCTTTTGCCTTCTTGGAGTCTGTTAGTGAGTCTATACTCTCTCTTCTTTGATGGGGTTAGTGACCCTACTACTGGCTCGCAGCCTAACGCGATTTTTGCCATTTTCGATTCCCCAAAATCGCTTCTTTGAGGGTTTTTTTTGGCTTCCAGTTCAGGAACTGGGAGATTTGATTAATCACTAATCAGGCTTGTGATGTTCGGGAAGCTGGGCAGAAGGGTAATGTGTATGAATGACATGTCGTGTCAACCTTTAGTCATGAGGTTCGGGCGACGGGTTGCTTCGTTCATCCTAGGTTACTGGCCACGCTGCGACAGCGGCTTGGAGTCTGGACAATTGTTTTTTCAAAAAATAAAAAATAATATAATTAATTTTTTTAATATTATTATTAAATTTAATATAATAATTTCAAATTAAATTTTTTTAACAAGTTTTCAAATTAAATCAAGTGAAAATTATATTAAAATAAACTTATTAATGGAATAAATTCAAATAATTTTTTTAAAAATAGATAAATTTATATTAGTTAACTTGTGTTGGAGTATGAATTTTATTGTGTTAAATTAATTTTTTTTATTTTATTATATAATAAAAAATATAAAAATTTATTTATAATTAATTTAATATCAAATAATAAAATTTTAAAAAATAAAAAATATTATTACCCAACAATATTATATGTGTCAGAGTATCAATGTCTGTGTTGCATCAACTAAATAAGCAACAAAACAATTGCATTAAAAATAATTAAAATAATATATTAATTTAATTCATTATTTAAATGAATAATTAAACTATTTCATAATTTTTTAGTTATATAGATAATTTTATAAATAATAAACTACTTGTCTAATAATCTGGTCCAAATTTGTTAGAAAGTAATTTTGAAAAAAAAATATTTAATTTTAAGTAAAACAATGAACCCATAAAATTTAAATCTTTAAATAAAATTATAAAAAAGAATACACTTAAAACTCAAATTTGTATAGTGCATGTCTTAATAGTTTTTATATTATATTTTTACATTTTACTGAAAAATTAAAGAAAGCTTTATCTTAATAACTTTTATACATGAAAAAAAATATCTTTGATAACTTTTTTATAAGAAAAAAATTCCTAATTTTTATTTTTATTTACCTTTCTTACTTTTTTTTT
>Ga0325403_1003942_pt1 | contig 13701 bp, 6 predicted proteins | sample PopdelMetagenome_19_FD_205665 | JGI IMG/M metagenome (GOLD analysis project Ga0325403, IMG submission 205665) | Populus deltoides microbial communities from Bellville, Georgia, United States - Xylem-PdKOR-R4 | ecosystem: Host-associated > Plants > Phyllosphere > Stem > Wood/Secondary xylem...
AGCTACACAATAATTTTCTTCAAGTGCAATCCTCTTTTTATTTGTTTTAAATGTTATTTGAGACTGTAAAACCTATTTTATACCATAATTTATCAATAAATCTTTTATCTTTATCAAGATAAAATAAAATATTTTTAATTAATAATCATTAATACTCTTTTTACTTATTATCACATGATCACAGTTATAAAAAGTAAAGGTAAACAGTATTTGTTATGCTAGTGTAACTCTGTCTCTCTCCCTATCATTCATGATTCATCCATTGAAATCATGTTTCAAATCACGTTTTATAAAGTTTAAATATTTTTATTGTTAATTATTATTTTAATACATTGAAAAACACTTTTTTTTAAAAATCACTCTCGCAAACGCCGACGCCCACCTGATTCTCTAAGATCTTGGTTTGCTGGATGTGGTCCTGTGGAATATGAACACAAGGATTGCCCTAGTAGCTAGCTAGCCAGAACCTCTGAAACCTATAAAACCTATGAACAATTAATAATTTGAAACAATAAATTCACAGTCAATCTGGTCAAACAAGAAAACAAACTTAGGATAGCAACTACTCATTTTTCTCTCCCATTACGTCAAGTTACAGTGACTCGGTTAAATTTAATTTACTTTTTGTTACTGAGTTATGTGAATAAAAACTCTTAATTTACTGTTTTGAAACAAAAAGTTGAAGTGGTCACCAATTATATGTACTAAATCAGCATTTTTTATTATTTTGTAGTGATGTTCATGTTTATTTTAAAAAAAAACAACTTGAAAACTTATGTAGCTATGCATTTGGAGGGAGTTAATTTACCTTAATAATGGATTCGGTGGTGCCCGAATACCATATTTTGTTGTTAAGCTTATGACTCAAGTTCAAAATTGACAAGCTAAAAGGGCAAAGCTTTTGGAAAAAGAACAAGAACAAGAACGCACAACAAAGAAAGTTATCTGGCCACACTGGATAGCAAGAAAGTTTTCCGATCAAATTGAACAATAGGGTTTGCATCAAACCCGAAATACAAATTTTTTGGTCAAGTTTTGTGGGTTTCAACCAAAGAACAGATTGGACAACAAGTTATTCGGTCAAATTTGATGAATCTTGATCCAAACACCACACCAAATAGTGAGTTCTCCAATCAAGTTTAGAGAGTTTAGACCTAACACAACCCTTCGCATGCACATGATCATATGTCGCTCAAACTCTTTACTTTTTAGCATGCACTTAATTATTCGAGAGCACACATCTTGTTAGTACGATATTGTAACCTCCCTAGACATGGCAACACACACCCTCTTCTCACTTGTAAAGCTATAATTTTGGAGCTTATAAACATATAGATTGTCAATGTGATGTCTACTTGTCTAACCAATAACTATCGACCAATAATCATTACAACGCCTAATCTATCTTATATGAAATTTACATTTGACTACTCATCGTATATGTTTCTCGTGTGGTAAAAATAATTATTCTTTACTGTTACTTTCATTTGATATGTTTGCAACTTTACACTCCGCAAAGTAATTTCATGTTATCGAGGAATATAAATATCTCAAGTTATCATGTAATGATAAACAACAAGCCCACATAATAATACCACACATAATAATCACAACATCCATTGACTATGCTCTTCGTTCTCATTCCTTTTATTCTACTTATATTAAGGATCTCCTATTCTATCCTAATAAAGAACTTGTTTTGCGGGAGTACTTTGGAAACCAACCCAGCCCAAGTTAAAGCAAAAATATATTCATAACTTATTATACCAGTCGTGAAAAGGTTCATGTTCAATTTGAGGTTTTTTTCAACTTCATCAAAAGCATTATACATGGGAAGTTGAACAAAATCTAGTCCACTCCCATTTTACACACCACTAAAAGTTATTTTCGTGATTGACTTAAAAGTGCCAAGGCACGGGAGAGTAATTGATCTTTCTTCCTCTCACATGCACATCAACTCTTATATATCTCAAACAAATCGCTCATCAAATAAGAATGCTCAGTGAGGCTATTTTAGCTTTATAAGAACAACTTTGAACTTTGTCATCTCCTCAATAGGTGACATAATAATTGGCTTTCACTATATGCACCGTCAAGTGCACTACCAAGTGCATATAAACAACTGTAGTTTCATGAAGGAACGAGACAAAATGATGTGCATGAAATTAAGCATGAGAACGATGTATTGGTGTATATGCCCTATAATTAATTGATCGGTTTTTTGTAACATTGACTTTGTTAATGTAAAAGCATATTTATTATTCATTAAAAGCTTATTTATCTTTAATATTCATTTATATGTCATCAATGAGTTTAGAGTAAAGAAAAAGTATTATGATAAAAATACTTTGAAAAAAAATTACAAAGTAATTTACATTACGTCATGATTAATACTTTATTAAAATCAAGCATCAGTATTCTAGATTCTTTTATTACGTAACTAAAAATTAATTTAGATACTTGGTATTCAATTTTAGTTTTTTAAGATATTAAAAAGAAATTGCTGGATTTGGATTTTTTTTATGATTTTTCAATTTATTTAATTTATCAGGCATTTTCTCATATATTTTTTAAACAAAAAAAGGCAAAATCAAACGTCAAAGAAGCCCTTAGAAATATCTCTTTTCACCGTCTTGATTTCTTGAAAAGCACACTGGTTCTCACTCAAATTGTGAGAAAAACGGGTAGGAACACATTCAAGCGATCCTCTGACGGACCGTTGCATTTGCAACAGTTCCCATTCTCTTCACTTGGTTTTGTACTTTCAAAGACACCGAACAGGACACTTCTTCTCTCTCTTTCTTCTGTCACGTGACATCTCAATTATAAAGAGGGGGGGGGGGGGGGGGGGTAAAGAAAGTGACTATTTTCACCAAGAACCCAAGACAAAGACACTTATTTCTTTGGTCCTCTCACTCGTGTAATAATATCTATCAATCGATCTTTAGGAGATTCAGGCCGCTCTCTCCGTGTTAGATACTTGTCTGTTTAGAGAGACGGAGAGAGAAAAGAGAGTGTTTTTTTTTGTTTGTGTTAGTTTGTGAGTGCCCGTCGTTGCAATATAGGTAAGAAAGAAATGCAACAGCACCTGATGCAGATGCAGCCCATGATGGCAGCCTATTACCCCAGCAACGTCACTACTGATCATATTCAACAGGTTCTCTCTTCCCTTCTCTTCTCTGCTTCACGCCTTCTGCTTCTCTTTTTATCTGCTTTTTCTTCCCTCTGTTTCCAGTAAGCACTTCAGCTTTTGTTTGCTTGCTTATTTTTCTTTTTTTCGAGTGTTTTGTGTGCCTCTAAAGTCCAAGTAATGTTAGTGGCTATATATATATACGCTGTTGTTTTCACCATCTATTAGCTACCTTTTCCTTCAAGTTTTCTTGTTGGTTTCTGTTTCCTTATCATTGACAATTTCTTTTTCACACTTTCTTGTGAATTTTGATGTGTATTGGTCTACAAGTTTGTTCTTTATGTATGTTCATCTCTTTTTGTAAGTGGGTTTTTATTCTTTTGATGTTTCTTTATGTCTTGTACATGCTTTACTCATCACTTGGGGTTCATGTCCAGTTCATATTTTTCTGCTTTTTTGGCAGCGGTAACTTTTTCTCTTTGATATTTCCCAGCAACAAAAGCTTGAATCTTTAGATTATTTGGTGTATTTTTCTTTTGGAGCCAGAGGTCAGCAGGTTATATAGGGCATGTATAGCATCATGCTATTGATTTTTTTTAGCTCTTTCTTGGTTGTTCTTTAATTAGTGTTTACTTATTGTTTATTCCATATTTGATCATATAATATTGATGGATCTCATTGCTATTTTAAAATCTAATGTCCTTCCTCCTTTTGTTCTTAACTGGATAGCCTAAAAATGATTGGTGCCCTTACCAGCTACCATATGTTAAAGAGTTGGTATACATACAGAGGTTTTAAACCGTGCAGGTAACTGCTAGCATGGCAGAGCAGAAAACAAAAAATTGACATATTGGCCACTCGATTTTACAGATGGATGTGAGGACTCAATTTCTGCTGTGCAAAACCCAAGAAAACTAAGTAATAACACAAAATCAAAGGGATATGAAATACAACATGGTTTGGCAAAGCCTACTTCACAAAAACATCTCACCATCTAAAATTCGTATAAATCCAAGGAATTTTCATTACACAACTGTTAGCCCTCACAAACTACAATTGTGAAAAACTATACGATAAGGCAAACCTTTCACAAAACCCACCACTGCCCTCATCAAACAATACAACTATCAAGAAAACAATTATTTATTGTTGTATAAAACTAGCCACCACATATGCTATTTATTTATACTAGCAATAAGGTGGATCCTTGTTTTACTAGGAAAAAGGCTTCAAGTTCAAGTTCAATAATAGAATATGTTAACCAATCTAACCTAAACCAGCTCACCAATTTAAGCCACAACTTAACAATTTCTTTGATTTTTCCTTTTGGTCTTAAAAAGTCTTTGAGACAGAATGGTGCTATTGAAATGCTGATTTGCAGCGACAAGGTTTCTTGTTTGATCGAAATGAAGCACAAAAAGGATATAGTAGTTGACAGGACAAATAATGGTAAAATTAAATGTTCTAACCCAGTAATATGGTCCGTTTTATTGGCGGTAGAAACTATGAGAGGGTGTCAGAGTTTTATAAATTTTGGTTAAGATTTGCCTATTGGTGTACCTATTTTTTAGTTAGATAATCATTTGTTGGCTGCTGGCCTGCAGCTATATAGTTCTCTGTAGTTTCCTTGTTCGTTCCATGACTTTCTGTAAGTGCCTTGCCTTTATCGTAGGTGTATTAAGAACTTCTGAGGGGAAACACAAATGTTAGGTATTGTTATGGCTTTCATTCAACACACTTTTGTTTTTGATAGTCAGGATCAACCATATGAATTTCAGTTATTGGATGGAATAATGGCCTGCACTGCAGGGTCCTTTCTTAACATAAATTGTCATTTGTCTGGATATGTTCGCATCGTTGCTGATGAGATGGTCCTCTCTCAATGTTTTCATAACATGTCGTTTTCCATTTTTTGCCGTACATATTTGTAGTAAAGTTCTATTTCGTGGCTAACATGGCATTCTTCTCATGTGTTGAAACACATTAAGGTTACCCTAGGCGTTTGTTTTGTGTTTTTTAATGTATTATTGGCTTCTAAGCACTTGGGTGAGTACTAAATTACTAAGCTTGTACGGGACCCTCAACAACTGCCAAAAGTAGGGAAAATAAACAAAAGTATTGCTTCTTAGCCTATTTGTTGAAGGGATGCCAAAATTAATAGTACCTTATGGTACAGCTACAATCAACAAGTTACTGTATAGGTGGTTTCATGTAGTAATGACTCAGTCCATTATGTTTACTATAGGAATAGAGAGATTTCATTAGTTGTAATCTCCATGACATCAAGGGCCAGTAAAAGTGTTTATGATGTTGAAGTGAGCAATGCTTGTAGTTGCATGACTCATGATGTTTGGTCCGGATTAGATCTATCTAGGATTGTGCTTGTCAGTTGATGCAACTAGTTCACTGGTTTCTGAATTAGACTTGAGAAATGCTTGGAAACAAATCACAGCAAGTTTTCCAAGTTTTGTTGGAAGCAGTTAAAAAATGGTTGGTTGGACTTGCAAGAGTGCGGACTTTGTTTTTATGTGTATTTTGTCAGTTTGGGCTGTGAAGAAATCAAACCTCTACATGCATTGCTGTATCTTGGGTAAAGCAACCGACTTCATTCTTGATGTCAGATGTGTTATCTACTTTGCAAATTAAACAAGAATAGATATTTCTTTTTCGGTATGATTATGGAGAGCTGAGGGCAATGAAATTGATTACTGAGGCTTGGTGATAAGATAAACTAAAATGTATGAATAAGGCTAGGTGATGGAGACCTGGAGAGAAAATTAAGTTGCGTTGGATGGTGATACTAAACTAGTGTTCTATCACTTACCGTGGAGGGAAAAGACTTGGCATTCATCTAAATCAATTTATTCTCTCTCTCTGTTAGTCTTCAGCACTCCTTTTATGTGCCAGAAACTGTGAAGAAAAGGAAAGAAAAAAAATGTTGAATTGCTTCAGAAGTTGGTGATATTTCTTTAAGCACATTCACTTGCCATGTTTTCTTGTCCCTTTCATGAATCAACTGGAGAATAAGCTAATTTTTCAGGCCCATTTCCTCGAAAGAAGAAAGAGTTTCTTTGCCTACTTTTATTCGTTATTTGTCCCTTACTACTTATTATCTAACTATTTATTATTCATGCCTTCATCGTTTATTCATGCAGTATCTGGATGAAAACAAGTCATTGATTTTGAAGATTGTTGAGAGCCAGAATTTAGGGAAGCTCAGTGAGTGTGCAGAGTATGTAGTAGCCTCTCTCATTTTTAATTTGAAAATTTGTCCTCTCTGGTTAGAGGAGGCATCCCTGCTGCTAATAGTCTGCCTTTTACATGTCGGTAACATACACCTGTTTGGTCTTTGTTAGAAGTAAGGGAATATGGTAAAAGAGACATTGAACTTGGATCATAATCAACGATTAATTTGTCCTTGATATCTTCTGCATTTGGCTGCTCACCATACAACTGGATATCTATCAGTCATGATCATTTTTAAACCTTTGGCATGCTGGTGTTTTAAATTTAATTGACTAGCCCATTTGTCGATGCAGATTAGTACCAAAAATTTGCCCACCTATCTTTAGGATTATACAGATCAATTGATCAGAATTTTAAGTGACAGAAACTTCACATGGCCATCCGAATGCCTCTTTAGAGCTTATATTCTACTCATTTTCTCTTACCAAGATGTCTTCTTCTCTCCTCCAGGGTGGTGACTTTTCTTGGTTATAAAGCATTCTCTGTCATCTTCTTCCATTGTTTATTTTGTACCTCTGTGGTCCCAAAAAGATACTCTCCAAAGCTTGGCGAGCTGAAATGATGATCTTGAATTCTATTTCGGAAAATGATTTTGTCCTTGATGTAGGCAATTTAGATCCTAGACTGATGTCTAAAACTTAAAGCTGTAGTATAGGTGATGTCTGTTTGTGCCCTTTCTAGTTGGAGTCGTAACTGAATCTTCCTGTCTGGAAGTGATTATTAAAGGATTAATTGATGACCTAAATATGTACACTCCAAAATAACAAGCCGCGCCGAGGTTGGAAATTATTCATATTTAAATTGCTAAACACTGAGCATTTTGTGTCGTAGGAACCAAGCAAGACTACAGCGGAACCTGATGTACTTGGCTGCAATTGCTGATTCTCAGCCCCCGCCACCTACCATGCATGCCCAGGTAAAAGTGCTGTTGAGAATGTATAGTATGTGAATGCGCAGGCTTTAGAGAAGTATTTAATTTGTTACAGTTTGATTTTGATTTTTTTTATCTGCAAACCCCTGTAGTTCCCTTCCAGCAGCATTATGCAGCCAGGAGCACATTACATGCAGCACCAACAAGCTCAACAGATGACACCACAAGCCCTTATGGCTGCTCGCTCTTCCATGCTGCAGTATGCTCAACAGCCATTCTCAGCTCTGCAACAACAGCAAGTGCAAGCCTTACACAGCCAGCTTGGCATGAGTTCTGGTGGAAGCGCAGGACTTCATATGCTGCAAAATGAGGCCATCATGGCAGGAGGCAGTGGAGCACTTGGTGTTGGAGGATTTCCTGATTTTGGAATCGATGCTGCTGGTAGAGGAATTGCAAGTGGGAGCAAGCAAGATATTCGGAGTGCAGGATCTAGTGAAGGGCGAGGGGGGAGCTCTGGAGGCCATGGTGGTGATGGAGGTGAAACCCTTTACTTGAAATCTGCAGATGATGGGAATTGAGATGTAAGAAATGGTGAACCTACTGGTTTGTCACCATCTGAACTTAGGAATGTTTAGCCAGGAAGTTGATCTAGAGATAGGAACCAGGGAGGACTTGCTGCCTAGAAAACTTGTCATGCAAAAACTTGTTGAAGACTTACCCCAAACCATTGGCTGGCATGTTTTGAAGTATTGGGACAACGAATCTTGTGCTAATGTATCATAGTAAATTTCTAGGTTATGTTTTGGTGTGCTTTAATCCTGCTCCCTTTCTTCATGTTGTTTGTGAGCTTGAAAAATGGGTGGCTAGTTTCAATCTAATTTTGAATGTGGTCGAACCATCTTCTAGGAAAGCATGTATTTGCTAGCCATAGAAATCACAGAGGCATCACTTGGATACTTTCACCCGTAACATGTGTCAGAATCAGAATCTAAAACTTCAATAAACACAAAGTACCTGGCGGTTTCAATTCGTTAATAGAAGTGAAGTTTGGAAATCTGAAACTTTGAACGACAACTTTGTTCTGTAGGTATTATTGAATGTAAAAATTGCGGTAATGAAACTGTTTGGAGAAGAAAGTCATGCTCATACGTGCTTTCAATCTTAAGTTTCCAACAAGACAGTATTGTGCTGCTTCAAAAAACCCAACAGCGAAGAAAATATAATTCAAGCTTATAGATTTTTTCGTGCCGAAATAGTAGAAGAAAATATCCTGAGGGAGGGGGGGGTGGGGGGGTGGGGGTGGGGAACCAACCGTGTAGCTGCAGGGAAAACGTAAGCTATTGATTAATCATACAAAAACACAAGAAGATCGAAATTCAAAAGACATCTCTGAAACATCTCCCCAAAAAAAACCATCTTCTGTCTGCAGAAATGGTGTATTGTTGGGAAAAACATCTTGCACACCTGCCACATTGAACTGTGGAGTTCCATAGTGAGGAACTTGACTGGCTTCTTCATTGCTAATCACCGAATATGCATCAAAGGGATCTTTAACTTTGGAATCTTTTCCTGTTAATTCTTGAACAATTGCCCTAAACTCGGAGGCATTGGTTGCTTTAACCATTGTTGGGCTTGAAATGTATGTTATCTTGACTGGTTTTTTCTTGTGCTTGGTGGGTTTTTTTCCCCTTCTAGGTTCTTGACGGCCAGAATATTGTTCACTAAGCTGGCTCATTTTCTTCGATATTTGGTGGAAATATGAAGACGAGGAAGAGGGAGAGAGCAGCTGGTTTTGGTTTTGTTGTGTGTTGATCCTCTGCCTCTTATAGGGTTTTTTTTTGTGAGGAGGAGTTGAGCTCGAGGGTGCTTCCAAGAAAGGAAGGTTGAGGTTCGTGACAAAATTGGAAAAACCGAAGGATGACTGGAGAGGAAAAGCGTTCGGAGCGAACGCTGACTTCCTTCCTCTGTTTGGTGGGCACTAACTAAATTTCTACAATGGCTGCCTAAACCATGAGTGACAGCAGCAAATGTAGGATTATCCATCTTCTTTCCAGACAGAAATTATAAGAAGCTATCTCATGAATAATCACTCCCAAGAAAACATTTATCTTGTACTTTGTTTTTTCGGACAGTCCACATATCACTTTTAACTCGAGATTTGAGTTCCAAGTACTCATGAGAGATATGATTTCATATCTAAGACTCTAAGTTGCGTGTGTGGCTATCAATTTCATTTCTGATGGTTAACAATGCCTTCGAGTTTCAGATTACCGGGAGACCAAAAATCTCCTTTACAAAGTAATCTAGATTCGAACTTTCTATTCTTTATTGACCAAAAACCTTGTTATAATTAGCATATATTCTTATCACCAAATTAATTTTTTTTTATTAGATTACGTTAAACTTAATTAAAAAAAGAAGACTTAGTAGCTGATCAAAAGGCAGTGAAGGAAGTAGAGTGCTTGCGTCCACTTTCGCAGCAAGCCGGCGTCAATATTGACTGCACAAGATCACTTATTAGACGAATCTATTTATCACAATTTAACCAATCATCAACCTAAAAAAATCCTGATTTCTATTTCCAGGACCATGCATGATGCATCAATAACCTAACCTTTATTCCTTGTAAGAATTTCCAATATATCTTTATCAAAACTATGAAAAAGGATAGCAGGTTACAAACTTCCAACCATGCCTCCAAGAACTGAAAGCAAGTGTTGTCTTTTATCCAAGTGACTTCTGATCCAGCTAAGCTAGCCCACCAACTTATACAAAAATAAATCTCTACTTAATTGAATGTCTGTTTATCAGGGTTTAACCCTTTTGAATTGCTTGAGCCTAAGTTTTGATTTGTACTTGGATAGATTTTAACTATTAAACTTAATTGGATAATTCAATTAATTAAATTCGAGATGTAGTCGGATTACCTCCAAACATATTTTTATTTTTATTTAAAATAACATTATTTTAACTTTAATATGTGATCAAAACCTTGAGATTGTCAAAAAATCAATTCAATTCAATAGCTTAATCTTTTATGTGAGATTCTAGGATATTATTTATATTATTTTCTAACACAACCCCTAAAGTGAAAGCCCTTTAGATTTGAAACTTGCACGTACTTATATTACCTTGTGTTTAATTTTTATCAAATAAATAAAGATGATAAGATTCAAACTCGTGACCGCTTGGTCATCAAGACTTTGATACCAATTCTCTAAAATATGATTTATATTATTCTCTAACAACCCCCTAAAGTGAAAGCTCTCTGAGCTTGAAACTTGTATAAGCTTATACTATCTTGTGTTTAGTTTTTATCAAATAAATAAGGATGGTGATATTCAAACTCGTGACCGCTTGATTATCAAGGCTCTAATACCATATCAAAGAATCAATTCAACCCAAAAACTTAAGTTTTTAAGTTGAATTGGTTGATCGTTTGGTTATTAAGATTCTGATACTATGTTAAAGAATTAATTCAACCTGATAGGTTAAGTTTTTAGATGAGATTTCAAGATATGATTTATTTTATTTTCTAATATCAATCCAGTTAACAAGAGCAAGGGAGTTTGATCTAAATATTCATATAGATAATGAACCAGTTTAATATATTAATATACATTTAGTAAATAAATTTGTGTCTTAGCTCAATTACTAACGTGTATAAGTGATAATGCCCAGTCATGGGTGGCAGCATGAGGAGCAACGATATTTTTCTTCATGAACCAGTCGACATGCTCATGTAATATTCCCTGGGTTGAGTAATAAAGGCATTGAATAAGAATAGAGAGAGGGCGTAGATCTAATGGTAGAATTGATGCCTGTCTTATTCCCTGGGTTGAATAATAAAGGCATTGAAGCTTCCTAGAAAATATGATCGAAGAATTACTCCAAAGAAATTTCTAACTTTCAACCCACATGCCTCTGAAATATGAGATTCAAAAGAAACCCTGAGAAACCTCGAGAGGTAGTTATATCTAGGGTTTGTTCTTTCACGATGACGAGTTTAATATTTTTTTTTTAAGATGTCTGAAAGGTTATATAATTATTAATTTTAAAATCTGTAGAATTAGTTAAAATATATATATAAGTTGGCTTATAAATCCATGTTAATAAAAAAGTATTTTTGATATTAGTATATTAAAACATATAAAAATATAAAAAATTAATTTAAAATAAATATTTATTTTATTTTAAAAACATTTTTAAAATAAAAAACAGATAATATGTGTGGTGAAATGCAGATTAATTAAGGTCTGTTTGTTTCTGTGTTTTAAAAGCGCTTTTGATAAAATTTGAAATTTTTTTTATTTTTTTATTAACTTCAAATTAATATGTTTTAAGTGTTTTTAAATCATTTTGATGTGTTAATGTCAAAAATAATTTTTAAAAAAAATATTATTAACATATATTTTAAAATAAAAACCTATTTAAAAAATAATCACAACCACATCATCAACTACATTTTCTTGGTATTGCTACGTGGTACTCACCAAGAGACAAAAGTGTCTTCAAATTGTTGGGGAGCACGTGTGAACTCTCTCTTTGGAACACGACAACTGACAAAAGTGTTGGATTCAATAAATCTGTCTTTCTTTCAACAAAAATATAGTTTTCATATATTTTGATTTTTTTCCTTATTCAAAAAATAAACTGTATATCGAAATCAAACCCCTTCTTCTCCACCTGGATTTGATATATTAAAAAGAATTAATAAATTTTAGAGCTGGACGCTAGCTTTAATACTGAGAATTTAAAAAATCAAGGAAAATAATATATATCTTCTCATCCACAAGCAAACCTTGATTGTTGCACATATTTGCATGGACAATTTATCTGTATAACATTATCAAGCAAGAAACAAATAATTGTAATTTGAAGGGATTACTTCAATTAACCAGATATTAAATTTATTTTTTAAAAATTACTAGTTTGAAAATCAAAATTATTGAAGATTTAATTTTAAAATTCATAAAATTAGTCCAGTTGATTTTAAATAATTATATTAATAAAAAAAATTATAAAGAAAAATTGTTTTTTTTAATGCTGGGAAAGAAAATAGATGCATCTAGAAAGGATTGTCAGTTTGAGTCCATCAATTAATTAGTTGGACAGTTAAAGCAGATTTTGTTGACTTTATCACCAAATAAAGTTAACTTTTTGGGAAAATAGTTTTAAGACAAATGTTTTATATTAAATTTAATGTGTTAATCGATAAATTATAAGTCCCATAAAATTTAAACAACTGGGCTCTCGTGAAAAAATAAGTACACGTGTTTGTATAGAAATCTTGCGTGAAGACTTTCACTACCGGAAATTTTTTATTTTTTTATTTATTTAGTTCACACCGCAGTCATTTTTCCTTATTTTAAGTAAACATCCTTTGTTTTTTTAGCTGTGGTTATAGTCTCTGTAATATGATTTGCTGAAAAAAAAAAAAGGAATTTAATATATCAAATACATGCTAGTTTGTTCTATAAATATAATTGTCTATGTAATAAAATTTTATAAATATAATATTACTTATGTATTATCTTGTAAAATATTTTTGTACCCATAAAACCCCAAATTAAATAAATTCTTCTATACAAAAAAAAAAAAAAAAACCAAATGTGCTGACACTGTTAAATGAGTTTTTTAATATGAAGATTTTATTTTAGGAGGTTAAATAGATACCAAAACTTTTTGATGGGTTTTTTGGATGAGTGATTTTTTATAAAGGGATTTTGGTAATTATCCCATACAAATATTAGATACATATGAAAAAATATGAAAAAATCATGATCAAATAATGTAAAATTAATAAGAAATTATTTTTATTATTTCAATTTAATTTTTTTCCTCTCTCTCTCTCTCTCTCTCTCTCTATATATATATATATATATTAATATGAAAGGCTACTCATTCAATGCTCTGAAATTTCTCCATTATAACTTACCTTTCAAGTCCTTTTTTTCCCCCTTTTCCTAATCATCAACCACTGCAGATTCCTTTTCTTTAATTTGTTTATTTTTCTTATGCATTTTTTTTTAATATTGAATGGACTACATGTCATCCACGCAATTTAAAAAAAGAAAAATGTTAGGTGCTTTTGATGGCCTTCCAGGTCCACAATCTTGAGATTTTCTTCTTAGAGGCCTGGTACACGAGTGTGACCTCCTACACTCATAAACATGTTTTTTTTTTTTTGAAATTAGTAATTTCATTTCTATCTCAAAATTCGTTTGTGACATATTTTCTCAATGATATTGTTAATTTTTGTATGGTTTCTATTAATTATTTTATTTTATTTTTTCATATAACCACATGAAAATTATGAGAACAAGATTCTTTTATTCTTGCTTGAAACTTTCCTTTTAGATTATGACAAGTTTGTGTTTAAAATGATACGCTACTAATAAGAAAAATACATGTTTCTATAAAAATAAATTATAATGAAATGAGAGTTTTGCCT
>Ga0325403_1003943_pt1 | contig 13698 bp, 4 predicted proteins | sample PopdelMetagenome_19_FD_205665 | JGI IMG/M metagenome (GOLD analysis project Ga0325403, IMG submission 205665) | Populus deltoides microbial communities from Bellville, Georgia, United States - Xylem-PdKOR-R4 | ecosystem: Host-associated > Plants > Phyllosphere > Stem > Wood/Secondary xylem...
TTGAAGCTTAGCTCTTTTGATTAATCAAGAGGAAACCATCAAAGTTATTGGAGCCTAACCACAAATATCACTCGTCTCGAGCCACACCTTCGAATCTAGTATCAATTTATTAGGAAGCTAGGCCTCGGTACGTGTTTGTATTGGATTTGCACTCATGAGGGATTACACATAAAAGATGAGTATTACCTGCACCTCATAAGTCTAGATTCATGAGTTACATGTATATCTTATATTCATTATGAAATATTTATTGGTATCAAATAAAATTTAATAGGGTTTGCATTTCTTGTAAGAGCCTGAGACAGCTGGAATTTTATTTGTTTACCTGAGCCCACAAAATATATTTTCCTGAGCATAAAGTTTCCTCGAATCAAAAAAAAAAATTAATTAGGAATAAGTGAAAGTTTTCATTTTATTACATATTCAGTGATTCAACAAGGTTGTATCCTACCTAACCAGAACATATATATCAACAAATAACCCATTTCAGAATTTTCAAAGGGAAATGAAAAGGTTCTGTTAGTGGACTCGTGTCTCCTCTTAGAACAAAACTCAGTGGCTTCCATCAAGACAGCAGTTTGAAAACCATATGCTTTGACTTGGCCTGTCTAATGGCAAACATATCATCTGAAACGAGACTGTTGTTTGTTGGGTTTTAACTAATTCAAATCTTCAATAATTTCATGTGGTACCTACCCAAATGGATAATCATCCTGCATTTCCTGAAACCCTTCTCTTAATCATAAGCATTAAAGTGCATAAACTTGTGTTCTTCGGACTTCTATTGGAGTAGGGTTAGCAACCTATCAATCATAATTCACAATCTAACTCGTAATAGTGTGAGATACTGATCTCAAAGACTTTATGACAAAAGGGAAGCGGCATGAAAGTAAACCCCCACCATCACGTCTTTCGCAAGATTTTCTTCCATTCACCACCCACTCCAAGACCAAGAATTCTGTAGCGGAACTTTCTTCGAACTTCGTAATCTGTCATGAATATGATTTTGAAAAAAGAAGAGAAAAGAAACATATATAATTCATCATATTTTCTTAGAGAACTAACTACAATGCATGCTAACTATTGTATAATAAGCTTTACCATGGGCCAACTTTTTTTCCTTGGTGAAAAATCACGAACCAACCAGAGCACTAAAAAACTGTCAGGAATTGGATAGAAGGGAGAGGTTAATTAATTGATTGTTGAAGAATATTTTAGCAACTCGGCTCAAAAAATTGGACCACACAGGAGCAGGTAATACGTAATTTCAAAGTTGGCTGGCTAATTAATGAGGCCGGATGGTCCCTTGTGTAATCCTTACGTTGGACAAAAAATGAGTTGGCTCATGACATTAACATACCAGAACAATTGCTCTTGGAATAACACAAGAGCGGCAAGCATACATAATATATCTCCCAAAAACACTCCATTAGAGAAACAAGTCAGAAATGTAGAGTGAGTGGTCCTGGTTCTCACCATCGATCGGCCGATTAGATTAATATGTAGCCCTTGCGTCTTAATAAATTCCACCACACCTGCTGCTTACGAAAGTCCCAACATATTTTAGGAGTTCGATAGGATATGTAGGCATCACATGAAGAAAGAACAAAATTTACAAGTGGTTGATCGAATTGTATGGCATTTAATGTAGTAGTAGCTATCAACCGGCATAATAGTTGGGAAAACATGGATCTCTTCAATTAAAAAAGAATATATGCAATCTCTAGTTCGAGGTGTTAGAAATTTTTATTAATTAATATGGTTTAATTATAATGGTGGGTATATTAACTGTTAAAAAACCATGCATGTCAACTTAATTAGAATTAAAATTGTTGTGTAAAGCTTAATTAATCAGGAATTGACGGTTTAATTTTATATTATCTCTAATATCAACTCGCTTGCCTTGGTTTAGAATGGGAGTCATAATTTCTTGAAGGGTTCAAGTCATTTTCCTTCACATGGAATAAATGATAAAACTCTGAAATTAAAGAAAGAAGCAAAATATATATTCCTTAAAAGTGGGTGGGGGAATCAGAGAAAAATACAACAACATCCGTTTAATTATTTTTGTGTGGTGTGATTAAGTTTCCTCGAAATGCTAGATTTCTTGATGCTCTAAGCTTACATCCACATCATTTCCATGACAATTCTATTTGCAGACAATCCTGATAATTCACTGAAAAGAAAAAGGAGAAAAGTTGAATATGAAAAGTATCAGAGAGGACTCGTGGTTAGGTTGAAGTCTGCGTCATGAATTTTAAGAGCTGCCTTTGTGCCGCTGAGCAAAATATCAAACTATCCGAAACAAAAGAAAAAAAAATCTTTGAAGGGGACACGAGACTTTTCTATGTTGGCCTTGGCTATAAAGTGTAGCTGCCGGAGAGTTGGGTTTGAACGTTTGATAGTATGGTAGTAATTTTTTAAAATAATTTTTTATTTAAAAATATATTAAAATAAAAAAATTTTATTTTTGAAATCAACATATTAAAAAAATTTTAAAAATATATAAAAACATTAATTTAAAATAAAAAAATATTTAATTTTAATAAAAAATAGATTGAAATTCAATAATAAATATAAACGTTAATTAATTGTATATTTTGAGAAACTTGTACAGCTAGACTTGTACCCGTGACGGATTATAATCCACCAAAATCATTAAGTCACACACTAATCTGGTTCCATTTTTTTATGCTTTTACTAACTCTAATTCATGACCTTTCTGGGTTAAAAAAAATATCCATACTCTCACTGTTTTTCCAAACTACGGCAAAACTTGGAGAAATCTTAATTATGATTCTCATAAATTAAGTTATTAGTTATTTTTTAAATCTATTTTAAAGAAAAAATAAATACAAATTAATAAGAAAGATATTTATATCATTTTTAGTAAATCATGAATGTTATTTTATTTTTATTTTATTTTTATTTATGTATTTGTTTTGTTAAATGAATTTATTATATATGTAATCAATAGAATATTACTAATAGCTAGTACTACTGGGATAACTAAATACGGCAAAGGATGTCTAGTTCATTAATGCTTAGCAGTCTGCGCAGTAGATTTCAAGGGAAAATTATATAGTAAAATTAATGTAGAATTAAAAATCATGAGAGGATTATCGTAGGTTACTGTAGCTCAAGGTTCCTTGAACTTTCTATTAAATTAAAAATATATGCTTAATAAATTAAGTTATTAGGATTATCTAATTAATTCTTGCTGTGATATATATTTCTAACTTATAGTAAAATTAATGTAGAATTAAAAATCATGAGAGGATTATCGTAGGTTACTGTAGCTCAAGGTTCCTTGAACTTTCTATTAAATTAAAAATATATGCTTAATAAATTAAGTTATTAGGATTATCTAATTAATTCTTGCTGTGATATATATTTCTAACTAGTAAGTGTTTTTTTCTTTTTTGCACTTCTCTTTCCTTGCAGACGACGCTCAAAACATTTGGAGTACTAGTTATATATCTAGAAGAAGACCAAATATGCTATGGTCTTTGCTTAATTGCTTTCATTTAATTTGTACTTCTGTTCACTTAATCCGTTTCTGTCGGCAATCGCTGAAGTGATGATCATAATTAAGAATGTTTTAGACCGAACAAATATACGTGGAAAAGACATAAACATGTCAGAAGGAAAAAAAGTAAACTACATGCAAGGTCCATTACATCTGAAAGAAACATTTCATGTACTCGACAAACACATTGGTCAAGGTCACACCCTTTCCACAGGTTAAGTGAACCACAATACAAAACCTGACTCTGAAACATCCTTATCAGTAAATAACCTTTAACAGTTGGTCCCAAAAGCTGCCTCGCTAGCTTCTCAGATGTATTCCTCGCTCGAATGAAAGGCCAAGAAAAAGAAGAAATCTAAAATTAATAAGTAATCTATTATTATTCTACATTCGAATCCGTTTGACTTAATTAATGTGGTTGGACGCGCCCAAAGAAATCACCTTCTTCTTTCCGGGGCCCAACGTGGCAAAGCTGGGCTAAAATGCTTGGATACCACCCTAGAATCAAGCAACTCCATGATCGGAGTAAAATTAACGCACCTTGGTACCTTATACTGATTAATGGATGCCCCCCTTGAAATCGCATAATCCATCAGCTCCTCAAATGTACCATTTTTAACCACACGTATCTCTAGTGGTCCAATTGAATTATCTGCGACTCGACCTTGTCGATACACCGAGTTCAAAGATTCTTCCATGGCAAGGCAACATTGGTTCAGTACCTCGTCACCAGGAGAGTTTGCTGAGTCTTTGACCAATAATTCCCAGTAAATCACATAGTGCCCTGGAATCGTCTTTGTATCGGCATGGCTTGTGTATTCAACTACACTTGTGTTGAATTCACGTAGAAGTTGCGATGCATTCTCGACGGCCTTTTGTAACTCGGCCTCATCTGTTTTGTCTGAGTCAATACTGAGCAATACATTCTTTCTTCGTACGAAATGGAATTGAGGAGCTGAGTTGTGGAACCCGGTAACTCGAAGGATGTCACCAACTCGATACCTGTATAAACCGGCGTAGGTTGTGATAACAAGCTCGTATTCTTTACCCAATTCAACATCAGCAAGATCAACAAGTTTTGGAGTTGAATCCTGACTCATCCCAGCAGGCTCATGGGGTAAAAACTCAAAGTAGGCCATATTCGGCATGATTGTGTAGCAAACTTCTGATGGCTTGCACATTGGGTTGAGGTTCAACCCAAAGTAACATTCTGATGAGGCATACATGGTGCATGCTTTAGGTAAGCCACCACTGTAGTAGTCAAGGGTAGGGATATATTGGGCCATGGCTCCAGTGACGATCACGTCAAGATATTTGGTGTTAGGCCAAATTCTTGTAATGATCCCTTCCCAATTTTCCTTACCACACTCCATCCTGACAAACTCTGCGAGCTTTGGGTTCGGTTTCAGAATATTCACCATGCAATCTTTGACCGTCGGGTCAGTGATTTTCTTGTTTAGCATTCCTGACTCGATATCATCAGAAAGTTCACGCCAGTGAAGCTGGAGAAACCTTATAGCACGGAGGAGGCCGGAGGCAAAGACTGCACCGACCCTGAGCACTTGTTCGCGCTCTAGAAGGCCACAGAGCATCTGAGTGTGCATGCTCTGGAATGAATCTGCACAAAGAATGGCCTCATTCGGGCTTGTGTACACGTTGTAAGGATCATATGGACGTGTCTTGAAGTGGTCACTCTTGTAATAGCTTGTAAGCACCGGACGAGCCAAGAGACCTCCTGGGGTTCTTGTTTCAGACTTCACAAACAAGAAGTATAAGCCTTTGCCTTTGTCTAACCCAGGCACGTAACTGTTGCATAAAAAAATTGCATTTTTATCAGTATAAAAGTTATATATAAAAAAAATCACATATGCATGTGAGCTGAAATTAAATGAAGCTCGCATAATTAACATGAACGCGTTTATTGGAATTTTTTTTTTTTTTGGAACTTACAGGTTCATTACTGGCATGAGTAAACTATACAATAATTGGCGACGATCCAGCTCTTGTTTAATTGTTGGCATGAGCTTTCTTTCACCAGCAGATGTCCCGGAACTATAAAAAATCAAGAAGACAAAAACTTAATTAGGCCAAGAATCACCTGTACACAAGGAAAGTTTACAAGTAATATAGTTGTATAAAACTCACCTAGTGAGGAATTCTGAGATGGGGTGAGCTGATAAGATGGAAGAGCGATCTCCATTAGCAATTCGTTGAATTTCAGGCTGAAGATCCTCGTATCTAATCATGGGGATTTTAGACTTAAAAGTCTCACGGTCAATTGCACCATCAAGATTGAACCGTTTTAAGTACTCAACCTCGGAGTTTTGGGTCAAGATTTCAGCCAAAACATCCTCTTGAACGGAGTCAGCATTTCTAGTCATTTCCTCGAGGAATTGAAGAGCTTTAGCATCTTTCTCACACGCTGGAGGACCAAGAGGTGATGAAAGAGCATTATCAACAGCCATAGAGGGAGGGGAAAGACGAAGGAAAAATGTGTTTTTAGAGAGAGAAAGAGATGGGGTGTGGTATATTAGTAGAATTAAGAAGTTGAGAGTTGAAGTGTGAGAATGGAGGGTGGCTTTGCTGGGCTTTATATAGGTGAATTAAGCCAGTCGGCAGTGGCCTTACGTGAAGGAAAATGGTATGCCACGTCATGAGCCATGTAAGAGAGGGACCTAAAGGGGCAAAAGGGAGATAGGAAGGAAGCTGACGGACTTGATTGGGATTTGGGAAGGTAAATTTTAGACACCAACAAAACAATTATCTTTGATAAAATGTTGGGTTACCAGGGGACACGGTGGGTCCCACAACACGTAGACATGGCTAGAAATAAGGTGGGCATGTGGGGTTAGGTGACCGCCATGTCAGCGAAGAGATGCGGGGCAAGATGTTATACGCGTCACCCACCACGCGGCTGCTTTTGGACAGATGCTGGTCATCGACGGTGACCCATGGCCGGCGTGTGAGACATTTTTCACTGTTATATTAGCCTTCCAACGTGAAACAGATGCGTCATCGAGTGCATATAAAATTTCTTTATTTCCTCGGTATCCTGCGCATGGACCGTACATGTCACTAAAAGGTTTTCCTCTTCTTTTTAAGCTATAATAGAGCCATTTTTTAAAAAGAATATCAAGAATAAATTCTGTCATTCAAGCAGGTAGATAATCTAATTCATACAAATTCAAATTCAAATTTAACAAGAATATTCAGTTTGAGCACCGATTTGCAAGTATAAAGGTTGTCACCTCACATCATGCATGGCTTAAATAAGAAGATGTATACTAGTTGTCAAATGCCAGCCAAACCCGTTTACTATAGAGAGACAAACATTGCGTACTGATCCTGTCCTCAAAATTGCGTGCTCCTACGTAGCCAAACTCGTCAGGACTTAGGAACTCGTCTGCCATTCTAAATCAGCCTCTTCTTTTTGTCAAAAACGAGACAAGAACAAAAAAAAAAAAAAAAACAGAGAACTTCAAGTGGGCTGGTGGGGTGGGGGAGGGGGGTTCTTCTAGTGAATGTTGTTTTTTATCTGAAAGTTAGCCTGCCTGCCTGCCTTCTAACAATTTAAAATATGCTACAAAGTATCGTGAAAAAACTATGCCCTGAAGAGTTCATGATCAAAGAGTGGAATTCATACAAAAACAAAAACAGTCGGTTTGATTCATCGTTAGTACTCATATATCAGAAATGGTCTGCTGATCATTAAAAAAAAAAAAAACGGTTGTTACATTTGTTGTTCAATAAAAAGATTACAGAGAACGGTATACTTGCGGCTCTGTTGCTTATTTGATAGACACGACACATTATTTTAATTTTGTGCGACTAACAACATGAATCCAGCTTGAACTACTGGAGAGTAACAGCAAAAATCCTCAATTAGTTTATCCTGTTGGCCAATACATTATAAGTTCTTAGTGTCTGAAGCATATTTATTAATCCAAGTACGGAAAACAACGAGAATTCTCAAGACACAGCAAAGATTTAATTAGGATATTGGAACACAACCTCCACGGGATTCCCAGACTGTACTGTAGTACAGCAGGGGCAATCACGTGTGTCTTATTTCCCCTGCGGTTCCTTCACTTCTTGTTTTATTTTTATTTTTATTTTTATTTTCTTTAATATGATGGGGAATAATCTGGGAAAAATAGTGCAGGTATGTTGTTTGATTGATTGTGCGCTGATAATTGAGAAAAAGAATGTGTTAGAAATATAAGTTCCGAAGAACATCAGCACTGTGATAGTATTAATCCGAGGATTTACTTTCCTAATATTTGAAAATGACATGAAGAATCCAACAATAACTTCGACATACTTATACCAAGAGTGAATAAATCAATCAGTCATCGCACGCACGAACACTCCACTGTAGCTAGCGCACCGAGCAAGATATGCATTGCATATGGCCTGTCTACGGGTGGTGACCCCTTGCCAGAATTAAAATAGACAGGCATGGATAGTGTATGTCATTTTGCTTGCTAGAATAGTTAGCCGAGTGCCAAAAAGTTGATACATGGGTCCTCTTTGCATCATTATTGGTTCTAACTTACATTAATTAGATATTGTAATACTGGGGATGATATAAGCATGCCCGAGACTGTTGCATCAAATTTGAATTGCTAACAATTACTATAAAAAAAAAAAAAGGAGTTGTCCTAATTGTTAAATAAGAGGCATGTTTCTTTCTATTTAATCATTGGCATTCAAACCTAAAGTTATATTGTGACAAAACAATTCATATGAATTTCATTGTCAAATGTGGATCATAGTGTATTTCTTGACCGGGTAGGCTTAAATTTACTATGAAAATACTTACTTCTGATTGAAAATATTCTACAAAAAATTACTTTGTGTATGTGCACTGGATGATGTCCCAGCCAAACTTACTTCTTTTAATTAATAATGGGTGAATAAGAAATTAATCTCAAATAATAATTTTTTAATTTTTCTATTAAAAATACCATTGATTTTTTTGGATATAATTCTTGATTTATAGTAGCTAATCAAAAGTTAGTAGTGATGAGAAATAATTTTTATTAATTCTCTAATCTTTTTAATTTTTAAAATTCACTGTAAAAATAAAGTGATAAAAAGTTGCCAACTTTAATTTTTAGATTTTGCTCACTCTTTCTCGCATTTTTTTTTTTTATTTTTCTTTTTATATTTTGGTTTTTCTCCTAAACCTGGAATTTATGCTCATCTTGTTGAGAGATTTTAGTTACATAATTTTTATTTCAAAGACTTTGTTTAGGTAATGTTTAGGATTGTGGTAGAGCTTATTTTTCAAATTGTTTTTTGGTTGGAAATATATTAAAATAATAATTTTTGATATCAGCACATCAAAAAGATCAAAATTTTTTAAAAGTACGGTTGGACCGCAAAAACAAATATTATCTTAAAAATACATCTAAATCAATGTGATGTTGTTGAAATCTCGAAAGATATATTACAAATATTTAAATTCTAAAAGTGAAGAGTAATAAAGTTTTAAGAACAAAAACAATCATCATTAATAACAATAATAAAAATTATTATTTTAATTTAAATATAATTAATTTTATTATTAAAATGCATGGTAGATTTTTTTATTTTATATCAATTGCAAGTTTGAATATATATCTAGCATTACGCATACCGCACAAATATTCAAACATATACACCAAACATATATTTAAGCATAATTAAAACATACAAACTTTAATTCTACAATAAAAACATAAGCGAGGCATTACGAAGAACGGAGAGCTCAAGCAGTTGAGTTATGCAAGAATGAAGCTCAATTTATTCCGTTGGAGTTATATGAAGCTTTATAACTCCAATTTTCAATAGTGAAATTGAGACCAGAGTGTTTGGACGCGGGGGGGGGGGGGCGGCCTGGGGCTGCCGATTTCTCAGTTTAGGTTTTTATGGAAATTTCAGCTTTAGAGACCTTGACTTGTAACAACTATCTAAACCAACGAGTGACGTGTAAATGTTTTTATTCCCTCCTTGTTGAAAAATATATGGTACGGGGACGGGGGACCATGAATCCACTGAAAAATTATTAGGGGCTTTTACTCGGCAAAGCTTGCATCATTACTCGATGATGAGACCATGAGACCCTTGGGCTATAGATTATAAGAGTTATGAACTGATTGGACACAGACTTGTGCCTCAATAAACAAATTAATGACACCACGAAACCTTTCTTCATGGATGGTAGAGAATTTTAATATATGAGCCTGATCGATCGTTGCGCTGCGTGTTGATGCGTTTTGGAGTCCAACAGCACAAAAACAAATTGGATTAGCCTCTTCAGCCCTGACACAGGGCAGTGATATACTCTAAAATATTTATGTACGATTCCTACGTGAATTGAGATCAAAAGATTAATCAGTTGAGGAGATTATGTAGAGAAATTGAAACCAAGATGCCTTTGGAAACATTGGACGGCAAAACATGTATACGTCACTTTCAATTATAGATGGATAAATTAAGACCACTTGGGTATGGTTGTCCAGATGTCTTTTTATGTAGGTTAATTACAGAGATATTATTGTTCTCAAAAGGGTGTGTAAAAAAGAAAAAGATTAATATATATATATATATATATAAATAAATAAAAATCTCGAACAGGGTCCTAAAAACAATCCACCGTTGATTGGTGGTAGGTCCTGCACTGACCAGGCGGCCAAAAATATTGATGTAAGAAGACGCGGTGGATTCACTAAGGAAGTGGAGCAAACGTGGAGCTGAACAGGAAGGATGGTGGAAGGTGAAAACCGACCTTTTATTTGCCTCACGTTTCTTGAAGTCAAGAATCCATGGTTGCTAATACAAGCTGCTGCGGTCTGGTCCAATATATGTGTTCGTTAGGCCACCAAATATTTGCACGTGAAGGTGGATTGGAGGGGACAATTTGCACCCATGGGCATCAAAGACGGTCCCTGTGTTGCCAATTCACGTGATGCAAAACTGGCCGTGGTTTTACCGTGCGCGCATCGCGTCGTGCTATATGGTCTTTGCATTATTTTTAGAGAATCTACAACAGATATGCTCAATGAAAAGGCCAGAAACAAAAAAATATATATATTATTTTACTTTTCAAAGTTTATTTTACATGATCGAGGGAGTGCTAAATAAAATATTATTTTGCCTTTCTCTTATAAAAATGTTATTGATATGTATCTTTTAAAAATATCAAAATATTATTTATTATAATAATATTTTTTTATTATTTTTTTCCTTTGATTTTTTTTAAAAAATCTAAGTTCTTTTGCTTGTTTTTTATAATATTATCTTAATTTCATAACTCGTATCATAGGTTTGGTATGTTCATCCAAATTGACTCGGATTATTTTTTTATCATTTTTTAATTGATTTTTTTAAAAATTCTATCTTTTAATATTGGTTTCATAGAAAATTATCTGGGTTATTTTTATACCTGTCAAATCAACCTGGTCATATCAAGTTATTAAAATAGTTGTGTATCAAATACATTAAAATATTGATGGCTCTTCTATTTTTTTTTATTTGAGAGCATATAAACAAAAAAAAAACTTATTTATACTATTTTAAAAAATATATTAAAAAAGGTGTGCGTTAGATACATTAAAATACTATCAAACTCTTCTAATTTTTTTTTTTATTTGAGAGCATATAAACAATAAAAACCTTATTTATTCTATTTAAAAAATATATTATTGATTTGCTAAATAACATGAGATGAGATGCTCTTAGAGGATTCAAATCCTTTGTATTGCCTTTTATCACTCTTTTTCAGTCAACTATTACCTTTCCAGTAATTGTTACCAAACCTCTTTCAGTGGAAGACAACAAGAGAGTAAGATTTTGTCTTCTGGCTTCTTTCTATGAAGTTTCCCTCCTTTGCTTTGGTTCGATTGGATTACAAAGAAGTTGCTTTTTGGATATTATCACTTAGTGTCTTTGTTTGTTACAGAGTATCACTGTCCACTACGTTTGGTAACTGGGCAAAGCAAAATATCACGGGAAGTTAAAACTATTGATAATCTAAATTTTTTTTTTCCATAGAGGAGCCAGATGAGTCATAACAAGTTCATTTGCAACTCTAAACTGGTCGATAATTAATAAAAATGAGAATAATTGTTATTATGAATATGGTCATTTCTTATAATAAGGAAAAATAGTAAAGAGAAATTCTGAAGGGTGTAACTTAATTGGTCAGATCTTAAATTTTTTCCTTAGAAATCACTAGTTCGAGTCTCACAAATCTCAGAGCCACTGGAGGCTTACATGGTCATTAACTTCAGAGCTCGTAGGATTAGTCAAGGTGCATGCAAACTGACTCAGACATCCACGTTAATAAAAAAATTGTAAAGAGAATAAAAATCAGTACAAAAATAGATAATCGGAACAACAAGCATGTAAAAACTATTTTGCACGGGTTAAATGGGTGTTTGGCAATGCGCGGTCAAAATATTATTTGTTCAAAATTTAATTTTTATAACTGTCTATAAAAATAATTGATTTTAAAAAATTGAACTCAATTGGAAATGGCCGTGTTGAATTGACCTAATGAAAAATACATGGACTTATTGATGAATTTATAAAAATAGAGGGTGCAACTTAGTGGGTTTTGCATCCTATTTCTACGAGCGGTTTTCCTTTGATTTTTTTCATTATACTTGTAATTAATTATATAATTAGATTACTTGATGGTTCTGAATTATATATAATTGGAGAGGAAAAATTTAAAGAAATGTAGCTGGATATTAAGCTTCGAACAAGAAGAGCAACGTCGAGCAGAGAGGGGCCTAGCTAGGGGGGTTCATAGCATGCAGAGGCAGCATATGGTGCGTTGGACTTTGGTGGCAAAAGGCAAAAGCAGAAACAAGTAACTGGAGCGACTCCAGCACACCACTTTGGCAATGTCTGTGTGCTTTTCTTGATACACTGAACCTCCCCCTCGTACATATTTGACTACTTTTTAATTCTGATTCATCAATGTCTGGTTACTAGCGACTCCAACTTGTACAGTATTTTCCGTTATCTCGTAGCTTCTTTGGATTCAGCAATGAAAAAACACCGTGAATTCTCACTAGCTACCTCGTTTTTACTTCATCATGATTGCCAAACGCAATTCTATTGGAGCAGCAAACGGTTTCTGGAAGCCTGGAACCACTGCTCCTGACTTTGAACCGAGTTGGTCTTTGAGATGAACTTGTCAGTCAATTGTCATGGTCAAACTTGTTGGGCATCAGTCAAGACAAACTAAATTGTCAAACTTGTGAAGGAGCGGTGTTAGGAAAAACAGGAGAGAAAAATTTGCGCCATGTTCAAATTCTATTTTCTTTGAAGGAACGGGTATCTGCGTCAACTGAGACCGGATTATCATTCTAATAGACTTGATGTCGGCGGAGAGGGATTATTTTTTTTATGCGTAAAATACTATTCAATTGCCACAAGTGTATTTTTTTTTAAAAAAAAATACACGACTTAGATCATAGTTGATTTTAATTTAATTATAAAAATAAAAAAACAATAATAGATAGATTAAATTTAAAAATAAAAATATCAGGATACCTGAAAAAACAATAGTTAATAATGACAATAATTCTAGAGCTACAATTATTAAGTCTTTTGAATACTTGCACTCATTGGAGTAGATATTTTAACTCATGTTTAAAACAAAAACGGTGACCTAAGGAATCAGATCTGGTCAAATTTATCAACTTATAAAGAGAGACTCTGAAAAATATTTTGTAGAAAAAACTAATTTGGACATGATGATCTCCCCAAACCTTATTGGGTATTTATTTAAATTTTAATTTACAGATATTAAAATAATTTTTTTCAAATAAAAAAAATATTATTTTAATATATTTATAAATAAAAATATTTTAAAAATTAACCATTACTATATTTCTAAATATCAAAAAATAATGGAGAATGGTCACCTTTACCGTTGTGGGCTCAGAGACAAAACATAAAATTTTAGTGGGCCTCCATCCCACCAATAACTTATTTACGTATCATCACCCTCAAATAATGGCCCAGCTTTATCCCAAGGCCTTAAGCCTGCAGCTGATGCTACAAGGGACCATGTTAATTTATTACTGTTCATGACTGTAAAGCCCAATGCCTTTTTTTTTTCTTTTCAGAGGACTGAAATGCCCAATTTGATATCCGGTTGATTGAAATTA
>Ga0325403_1003944_pt1 | contig 13697 bp, 9 predicted proteins | sample PopdelMetagenome_19_FD_205665 | JGI IMG/M metagenome (GOLD analysis project Ga0325403, IMG submission 205665) | Populus deltoides microbial communities from Bellville, Georgia, United States - Xylem-PdKOR-R4 | ecosystem: Host-associated > Plants > Phyllosphere > Stem > Wood/Secondary xylem...
AATTACTTATTAAAACGTGTTATTTTTTCTCTTTCTAGAGTTGGAATAATAAACAATAATAATATCTAATTAGAATTAATATGACAAATTATTAGAACACTTGAATTTGAAAATTCAGTTTTTTTTTCACTCTCGATAATATTTATTTTTATTTTTTTAAAATATTTTTTTTAATTAAAAATACATTAAAATAATATATTTAATCCTCTGATCCAACACCTAAATTCCAAAGAAGAGTTGCTTATGCTTATGAAAATTTATTATATTAATTTATCCATGGCATGAATTGATTATTTTATTCCTTAATTCAAGAATCCTATTTCTTTTAATATTGCATACAAAATGATAATAATTTCAATTAAAAAAAAAAAGGATATTGTGTATATGTGTGTGTATATATTAAACACAGTGATTTTTTTTTTATTAAACTGCTAGGGAGGCTGATCTTCTGAAAAGTGGAAGGATATTGAAAAATGTTTTATTTAAGAAGACAATTTTCGTTTTAGTGGCTAAATTATAAACGAATCTCTAGCAATTAATTAATTTTTCTGTTTTTCTATTAAACAGAATCAACCCGAAGATATATAGTTCATAATTTGTTCATATATCTTCTTCCATAGAATATTAGGCTACCAAATTTCTGGAAAACAATTTTCTTAATCCATTAACCTGCTAGATACTATATTTAGAACAAATTAAAAGATAGATGATACTAATTACTATTACATATATTATCAACATGCATGTGAAATTTGAAACATATATAAATGCTATCTATGTGTTATTAGGTATTGATTCAGTGGAGGTTGACCTAGAGATGGAAAAGGTGACGGTGGTGGGGTATGTTGATCGCAACAAGGTCCTAAAGGCAGCGAGAAGGGCGGGAAAGAGGGCGGAATTCTGGCCATATCCGGATCTACCGCTGTACTTTACATCAGCAAATCACTATTTCAAGGACACAGCAAGTGAGTTCAAAGAGAGTTACAACTATTACAAGCATGGCTACAATCTTGCAGACAGGCACGGGACCATTCCGGTGAGCCACCGGGGAGATGACAAGGTCAGCAACATGTTCAATGATGACAATGTTAATGCCTGCTGTCTCATGTAGCTAGCTAGCTATATATGATGAATCTTCAAGTTCCAAGGGTGTAGCATCGCAAATTGATCATCCTGTTATATATGCATGTGATCTATGTATAAAATGTTGAAGGGATTTTATTTTTATGGGGATGGAATGTATCATGAATTGATAATCCTCTACGCGAGCTATGAAAAAGCTTGTATGTTGCTTTTCTTCTATGTTCTGATAGCAGGCGTGAGGATATATTCAACGGAAAATGTAGCTCCGAGGGCTTGTTTTCATGGCCCTGGGCTATTTATCACTGTATAAAAAGGTGTCCATGTCAAATAATTTGCTATCTAGTTTATACTTTTTTCAAGTACTTGCACTCATGATTTTTTTTAAAAGAAATTATATATATATGACCTCTCTGCTCAAGAAAAATCCCTAATGTCACCCCCTTCGTTTAGTTTCCTTTCCTTCTGTGTTGAATGTTCATGGACATGATGGAGGCACACCATAATAATTGGATGGACACGCAAACAAAGAGGACATGGATGGAATAATGTTCTTGATAAGGGCAAACAAAGATAGTGTGTGTGCTGATTCATCCAAAGGAAGAAGAAGAAGAAGAAGAAGATAGTTTGTACCAAAATAATTGAAATGAATCTAGAATACTTCACCACTAAGGATTCAAGAAACTGACTGGAGGCATTTCAGTGACCAATCGCCGAAGTTACTTTATGGTGGAGTTCCTCACTTCTTGTCAAAAAAATCATCAACTTTTCCAAGCGATTTCCCTTTCCCTTTCCCTTTCCCTTTTCCATGTGTGTTGTTCTTGGGAGACTGACTGGTTCCCCTTCCCTTGGAAGTAGTCATACTCACATAGTTTTCATCATTGGATTGGCATAGAATACTGGTAGGGATGGCTTGATATAGTGAAATTCATGTTTGTTAATGTGGTATTGATTATTTTATAAAATAGTTTTTGCTTAAAAATATATTAAAAAAATATATATTTTAATTTTTTTAATTTATTTTTAATATTATCTTATCAAAACTATCTAAAAAAATATAAATAAAAATTAACTTGTAGTAAAGAAAAAATTAATATTTTTTTTAAAATACTTTTAAAATATAAAAACAAATGTCATCTCTCAATTGTCAAGATGGTTCGAATATTTTTTAACCATCTTCCTAATTTCTAAGAAGAAGGGACACAACATTTTTAGGAATTGTAAACGAGTGTTTGTGATTGTGATGTAAGGTATTTTTTAAAGGGTTTTTATATGAAAATACATCAAAATAATATTTATTTTTATATTTTTGACATCAAAATGATAAAAAAACTAAAAATATTAATTTAAATTTTTTTTTAAAATATAATTTTTAGAAAAGTAAAGTCTAACCGCAATTTCAAACGGTGTCTAAAACCATTACCCCACAATGTGGTATTTCTCATCATTCTTCTCATTCTTATTAATATAGTTTTAAAACTAGACCCTGACTTGTATGGATTGACTCATGACCTCGCCGATCTAGGATCAAAACCAAGCCAAGTTTGACAAAAAATAAGAGAGTTAAAAAAACTTGGGTGACCCGATCAAAAACCTGAATTGACTTAGTCAAAAACCTGGTTATAATTTGTTGACTATTTATATTTTATTTTAACAAAAACGATATTGTTTTAATTTATAAAAAATTAAGATTAATTGGAGATAATCTGGTAACCCGAGTCTTAAACCGAATTTAAAAAATATACTTATTAAACCTAACTCCTCAATTGACAAATTGACTTGATGAGCTATCAATTTAATTAGATCAAGTTTTTCTTTTTCGATTAGGATATATAGACATTGACCTGGTTAGACTAAGAATAGACTTGAACATGTTAATTCAAATAATATTTAATATCATCATTCATCATAAAATATTAATTAGTATTTTTTATAAAAAAATTATTATTCAAAATTTAGTTGTTTTTTCTTTGAAATTTCGTTCTTTACTAATCAAAATTTTCCATCTTAATCTTGTTTATTCTCTATTTCTCAATTAAAAAAGAAAACAAAATTAATTGAAAAATAACAATGATATTAACGAAAGGGAAAAGGCTAAGTTTTAAGAAAATAAAAATACAAGGAATAAATATATAGTTTTTTAAACCGCATGGAATAATTAATTAGTTTTGTTAAATTACATGATTAAGTTATAATTATCTCCTTTTCTTAAACTGGGTGCCAAATTGAACTTCGATCAAAATTGAGTGGTGTGGAAACTGAATACCCGAAACTCTTGGGCCACCAAAGGAAATTACACAAGAGACAAAAGTCCAGTTCCAATTTGTCTCTCCAACTCCTATAATCTCTCAAAAGAAGAGAAAAAGGAAGAGACACGGAAACCCACCACAACCGAACGACCAAACCATCAAGCCCCAACACAACATCACTTTCCATTGTTTTCTTGTTGTTTTTGTTCATAAAACACTGAACTCTTTTTCTTGAATTCGCATTCTCGTTGCACCCTTTTGTGGGTTCCGTCAAAGTCTGAGTCTTTGTTGGGGTTTTGATAATCATAATCAACTTGTAGAAGAAAAGAGAAGAAAAATAATGGCCAGTGACACTAAAAGAGGGTCTGTTTCTCGTTTATCACCATTAGCTAAGCCTTTTATCCTGAAGACACCCAAGAACTCAAGCTCTGCCCTTAATTCTTCACTTCAAGATACAAGCTTGATCCCTTCAAGTTCAAGGCTTGCTCAGTCTTTTTCAAGTTTCAGTGTAGAAAGTGACTCCTTTTCTTATTATTCTCTAAACCCATCTCGGGTTTATCAAGGTTCAGCTGATTTTGGTTTATTTAATGAGTCAAAGTCAGACTTGGATGCTCTCCTTGTAAGTAAGTCCGCTGAGCTTGGCTATAAGGCTCACAACAGTGGTGATCACCAAGAAATTCTTCACTGGAAGGATAAGCATGATGGCTTTTCAATGTCTAATGATGACCCCACCAAACAAGGTGTGCTTTAAGTTTCATGTTTTCGCCTACGTAGAATCTTGTTAGAGAATTGGTGGTGTAATTTGTTCCCTTTAAAGCTCCTTAATTTTGATATATTACTTGTTATGCATAGCGTAGGAGATTCTTTAGAAAAACAGAATATGACTTGTTATGCATAATTTATCAAGAAAACCTATTAATTCTGGCATAAACTTAGCACTCTTGATGTTTAATTTTAGGCCATGAACTCAGACTTCTTGTTTCTGTTGATGACTTGAATAACTTCCATCCTTAGGACAAACTTCCATCCTTAGGAAAACCTTATATGTTGTTGGTACGTCCCAAAATGGCTTAAAAATGCGAAAAGTATATACTGATTGATTGTTCATTTACATGACTAGAGGGGGCGTGTATGGATATAACCACTATCTAGAAGTGTAAATGATGAACATAAGAGTTGCCTTTCGCTTGAGAAATTCTGTTGGGGTTTCAAAATCAATGAGATAGCAGTACCGAAGGCGTAACAATGTTTGGCATTTGGGCATCACTTGCCTGCATCTGGGAATAACTAGCTTGCTGAACATTTATATTGACGAGATTAGCATCTGCATGGTGTTTGTTTCTTATGAGATGTAAAGTGCACATCATCATCAGTTACTACCAAAAGCAGAGGCAGGTGCTTTGGATAATCATGGAATGTTTGTTGCTGACAGTTAGGATCTGACATGCCAACTTTTCATATTTGCATGGCACAATTAGACCATCTTTCTTGACAAACAAAACTAAGTTTATTTTCAGAGGAAATTAAAACCTTTTCACTTTGAAATGAATCCACATGATCTGTTTCATGTTTTTGCGATTGATCAATTTGTTGATTCTGCATTTTTTATTGTTCATTTTCCTGGAATTATCGTTTCTTGTTATCGTAGATTTTCTATCAAGTTGCTCTCGAGTTTGTGTGCTTAAATATGTTTTATTCTTTTTAGTGAAGCAATTTGATCTAGTCTTTTCAATCATTATCGGGTATGTGTTCAAATATGTTTTGCTCTTTTATGGATGAAGTAGGTTCCTTTAGCCATTTTGATTATTACTAGGTTCTGGCACGTTTTATAAGATGTGGTGATTCTGGTACCCCTTGAATTGATTAACTATAGTGGTATGCATGTTAATGGATGAAATCTGTATCTTCAAGGATGGCTATAGGTCACAAGCTATTCATCCTCTCTGCAGGATCTTCTACTGAAGGATTGAAGTTGAGAGCAGAAACATCTGATCATGTGTGCAGAAAATTCAGTGGTATCTCTAGAAAGGATGATGAAGTCAGACCTAAAAGTACTAGGCAAACTGACACTCAATATGTCTCTTTTTCAGCAGTGAAGTCAAGGCCAATCTCTTCCAAGTTTTCAACCTCATCAGATCTGCACTCTTCTGCCTTAGTTCAAGTTCCAGCCATATCCAGGAGCTCAAATGATTCCAACATTCCTTCTTTTGAAAGAAGATTTTCGCAGCAACTCGATGCTTGTACAACCAAAGTGAATTCTTCCCCTTCATCAGATAGCAATTCTTTGCGGGCTCTAGACTCTGAATCATCGGGAGCTGGTTCAAGTTATTCACCCTTTAATCATGCCTTGTCACAGACCCTAGATTCTGGTGGACATGGTGGAGTCAGCAAGAGTGGCATTTTTATGTATAGTCTAGCCAGTCTAGTAGATGCTGCTGTGGATAAAAGGAAGGAAGTTTTCCATGATGAAGTCCTGACAGATAAAAGCAAAGGAAAAATGAGCAAACTTGCCACCCAAGAGGTTACGGAGCCCTTGTCAATGACAGTGTCTGAGCTGCAAATCACTTGTCCTAGTCATCCTATTGAGTTGGCTTCAAAATCCCTTGGTGTTAAAGAAAGTGATCCTATTGGAAACTCTTCTGAAATAATTAACGAGAATGATTCTGATTTGGATTCTCCTTGTTGGAAAGGAAAACTTAGTGCTAATCAATCAACCTGTGAAGTTTCTAGACCTGATGATTTTCAACAGCTTAAAAGTGCTCGAGGAGCTTGCAGCAATTTAAATCCTCTCGCGCCTCATTTTGTCCCTAGCTGTAGCAAACAGAAAGTAAATTACCGTGGAACTGAATGTGAAGGAGATGATAGTTTGACTTTCCAGAAGACTGAATCATCTGCGGTTAGTTTATTCTCCAGAGAACATACACTACAAAAACCTGGTACAGCTGGATCATCTTCTTCAGATCGGAGCAGTATTACTGAGACACATTGCTCTATTGACAATCATGTCCGCAATAAGGAATATGAGCCACTCACCAACTCTAGTACTAGCTCCATGCTCAGCTCATCTTGCGTGGTTCAACCATCCATTCAAGATTACTTCACTTCCAATGGCCAGCTTCTGACTAGGCAAAAGGTTGGAGGATCTGGGAAGGTTATCAAGGATGCAGTACCTAATTGCTCAACTAGTGTGTCTTTGCTTGCAAGCAAACATGTCAGACCCATAAGTACTAGGCAAATTGACTCTCAACATGTCTCGTTTTCCGCTGTGATGTCTAGGCCAATGTCTTCTAAGTTTTCAACTTTATCAGACTTGCACTCTTCTGCCATAGTTCAAGATCTTCAAAGTGGAGCTCCAGCAATATCTTGGAGCTCCAATGGTTCCAACATTCCTTCTTTTGAAAGAAGATTTTCGCAGCAACTCGATGCTTGTACAACCAAAGTGAATTCTTCCCCTTCATCAGATAGCAATTCTTTGCGGGCTCTAGACTCTGAATCATCGGGAGCTGGTTCAAGTTATTCACCCTTTAATCATGCCTTGTCACAGACCCTAGATTCTGGTGGACATGGTGGAGTCAGCAAGAGTGGCATTTTTATGTATAGTCTAGCCAGTCTAGTAGATGCTGCTGTGGATAAAAGGAAGGAAGTTTTCCATGATGAAGTCCTGACAGATAAAAGCAAAGGAAAAATGAGCAAACTTGCCACCCAAGAGGTTACGGAGCCCTTGTCAATGACAGTGTCTGAGCTGCAAATCACTTGTCCTAGTCATCCTATTGAGTTGGCTTCAAAATCCCTTGGTGTTAAAGAAAGTGATCCTATTGGAAACTCTTCTGAAATAATTAACGAGAATGATTCTGATTTGGATTCTCCTTGTTGGAAAGGAAAACTTAGTGCTAATCAATCAACCTGTGAAGTTTCTAGACCTGATGATTTTCAACAGCTTAAAAGTGCTCGAGGAGCTTGCAGCAATTTAAATCCTCTCGCGCCTCATTTTGTCCCTAGCTGTAGCAAACAGAAAGTAAATTACCGTGGAACTGAATGTGAAGGAGATGATAGTTTGACTTTCCAGAAGACTGAATCTTCTGCGGTTAGTTTATTCTCCAGAGAACATACACTACAAAAACCTGGGACAGCTGGATCATCTTCTTCGGATCGGAGCAGTATTACTGAGACACATTGCTCTATTGACAATCATGTCCGCAATAAGGAATATGAGCCACTCACCAACTCTAGTACCAGCTCCATGCTCAGCTCATCTTGTTTGGTTCAACCATCCATTCCGGAAGATTACTTCATCTCTAACGGCCAGCTGCTGACTGGGAAAAAAGTTGGAGGATCTGGGAAGGATATCAAGGATGCAGTATCTAATGGCTCAACTAGTGTGTCTTTGCGTGCAAGCGAACATGTCACCAGTTCATCTTCCTGTAGAGTTGGTGTTTCTTCTGCTTTAAGTGAAACATATGGGCTTGTAACTAAGCCTTTGTGCACACGTCCAAAATTGGATATTCAAATAGTGGTTAAAGCAATAAATCAAGTGTCAGAATTGCTTATGCAAAACTGCTCATATGATTTAGATTCTCTGAATGAGCATGAACATGATATAATGAAGCGCGTTGTCTGTAATCTCAATGCGTGTATCAGAAACAGGGTTTGAGAGCATACTCTGACTTCTGAATCAAGTCATCCTCGCGCTTCATATTGTGTTGTGAAATCAGCTGATCTAAACAAGGTATGGATTTTTCGGTTTCTAAAATTAGTGGATCTGATTCGAGGTGATGGAAAAACTTCACTTTCTACTGTAAATTCTTTCTCGATTTCCATTTAGCATATTCAGGCTGCTAATGGGTTTTTGAATACTTATAAATTTTTTATAATGCTTATTGTGGAATTATCAAGGCTGTCTTGCTATAGTCAAGTAGGCAATGGTTTGTGCTATTAGTAACAATCAAGTTCACTGTTTCATTTTTCTTGAGAATGAATTTTGTTTGATACCTTCATCACCCACCCACGACCGATATGATTGTTGCACAAAGCTTTTCTTATTCATATTAATTGATGTCTTCCTCCTCCATGAAAAGTTACTTGTGTCCTTCTGGGTTATAGTTGAAGGATGATTTTTTTTCTCCTTTCGTGCTTTGGTTTTTCCAGTGTTGCTTTTGATATCTCATCTGGCCATTCGTTATTACTTGCTGAGAACCTGAATAATGTCTTCAGCAGTGCTGGAACATGGAACTTCAAGCGAAAAGGGCAAAAGCTGTGATAGTTTCCCATGAGCTTGGCCATCAGAATAAAGCATGCAAAGCAGAAGAGTTGTTCTACTGAATTCAGGGATAGATTCTTGGATTCTTTAAAGGCATGGAATGAGTGATTTAAGAAAAGTGAATACATTAAGCAGCCAAATCTTTGCATTTTTTGTTGTTGATTCTGGTCATTGAGGAGGCTCTGGAAGGACATCAACAACTTGAGGAAGAAGAGAACCCTCAAGTGTTTTTGTACAAGAACTCGTGGCTTGAGGCTGAAGCATCTCTTTGTTCCATGAAGTACAAAGCTCGTGTCTTGGGTATGAAAACTGGGATGTAATAAGTAAAGATGGCGGTGAGATGAAAGAAAGACATTGTAATTACCTGAGGTTTTTTTATGCAACCTTTTGCTCTCCCTTGAGTAGAGTAAATGCTCTTGTCCAAACAATCAAATGCTTCAAGCTCACCCTTTGAAGGGGAAAAAATATCACTAGGCTACAGAACCTAGCATCAAAAGCCCTTGACATAGTGTTTAGTTAGTAGCAGTTTAATTTGTTGTTGTGCTTCGTTTTGGAAGTCTGTTTCTGGTGAACTGATTGAGTTCTGCATTTTGACTTGCTCCCATCCCTTTGTGAATTTGTGACCCGGCAACAGTTTCTGGCTATGGGTCTGGCACCATATTTGCCCTGCGGCTTTTACTTAAAAGAGCCCAAATTACACGGCTTTAGAGTTAAAGATGCATCCACCAGGACTTTTTGTATGGATCCTCTTGATGATAGCCCTTATTTTTCTATCTCAATGGCCTAGCACTGTTCTTACATGGGCTTGAGAGATACCACCATGGCGAATCCCATCATTTCTTGTTTTTACCTTTTGGTATGAAATAGCTGAATCCCAGCACTGCCTCGCTGGTTACACAAGTAGCTTAACCTATTTCCACATGTATGTGACTCATGGCAGGGGAGTGATATCACATTGGATACCAACAGTACTTTAGGAAAGCAGAAAGTAGTGGAGTCATAGCATCTGGAGTGGCATTGCCACATTGACTCTTCAGTTTCACCACCACATAATATCGATCACATGGGAGTGCCAGGATTCAATCCATCCCAAGCACACACTGAAAAGCTGACTGACATTGTATGCATACTGCCACTGAAACATGGGCCTGAAGCCTCCAATTTGTGCACATCAGCATGATTTATCAACACAGCTGAAAATGAACCCGCAAAAAAGTTCAGAAGAATAATATTTGCTCTCATGTCAAAGCGATGTGCAAATGCTTTTCATAAATGGTATATTCCTTCTAACCATGTATTGCTCATTGTGCTTTTCATCGCAGTCCATGCTCCTTGTATTTTCTTTATATAAAGATAGAAACTCCATGGCCAGAGATTGCAGAGGTTGGAGCAAGCAAGGTCATTTATCTCTCATTTACCGTGGAGTGGTACCACAATATCAAGTGTTTTAGCCAGGCTTGCATTTTGCATACCCACTTGGAATTTGAAAAGTACAAGGACAACCCATGAAGTCGCTCAGCCACAAGGACAAATGTGACAAGTCACTGTAAGGGGGGACCTTTACCTTATCAATTGTTACCATGTACCACAACTCCAGAATTTGCAAGTATCAGTATTTAGTTTCAGAGATGGTAATTCAGCCAAATCCGATAAAACTTACTTTTACTATGAGATAAACTCGACTTAAATATAACATTAGTATTACATATAGATATTTAAAACATTTATATTTTTTAAATCTCGTAAAATACACTAATATTAATATATGTCTGATAAATAAAGTATGAATATCTAAATTCGACATCTGAATATCCATCGTTATCCCTGCTTAATTAATTTATCCTAATTATAATATTTGTACCTAAAAGAAATTAGAAACTGTATAATCATTCAAGGATCGATGCTGCCAAACATGAGAAGAGAAAAAAACCTTTACTCTCTCTCTCTCTCTCTCTCTCTTTCTCCATATGGTTCACATGGTCATATACTTTTTAATCATTATTTCATGAAACCAAGTAATATATTCTATAGTTATCATCACAAAGCTGGTGGGGTAAGATAAAGGAAACAGTAGGAAGCAAGCAGGAAGAGCTGGTGGCAGGGGTAAATCAACAATGGAAAAGAGAAGAAAGAGTATACAGTAGACACAAGAGAGGGACTCTGTAACTCTAGCCAAAGAGAGTGAAGACAAAAGAAAGAAAACAAAATGGGGTGAAGGAAGAGACGAAACAGGAAACGTTAGGGGAGTGGGCAGCTGAGCCTGAAAAATGGTGAAGTTATCTCATTTAAAATTTATTTTTAATATTTACATATTAAAATAATTTAAAAACATAAAAAAAAAACTGATAACCTAGAGCAAAATCTTAGCACGCGGCATTGAACGAGGGAGATCCATGCATGTGTAGGACAAAAAATATTATCCCTATCCCATCACGGTGGGTCAGAGATTTCTGAGAAAAATTTAGCCACCCATCCCAACCAACCCCATAATTATTATCATCTCCTCTTTCCTTCATTCATCTCACATCACAGAATGCATTTTTATACGCATCTTTTCAGTCAACTCCTTCCAAGTAATAATTAATTTTGCTATTCATTTCATACTTCTGAGCCCAGCTCGGCACATGAACTTGTCCATGGTATAATAATGAGTTAACTCGTGGGTCAATAAGTTGTCAACCACAACCCTGTTAAAATAAAGAAACTCGATGGGATCTAGTTTGGTAGTCAACGGGCAACTCACTGGACCAAGCTCAAGTTTAAATCTGACAAAAGATCTCTACAAAAAATAAGTTTAAGAATATGTTAATTAATTTAGGTTTTGTACATGATCAAGATTTAAACTCGGTGAGCAAAAGCTAATCTGAGAAAGTCATATGATCTATCTTCGAAAATGACATTTTTACACACACATACATATATACATGATGTAAATGGATTTTCCTTTATCTTTACGGCTGTTTTGGAGGGGGCGTGTGAATCTATAATGAGATGTTGCTGTCAACACCGCCCTATATAATTGTGGTTGTTTTCTGGGATCTGCTGCCACCCTTTGCAGCAGACTGACAATATTGTTAATGCTAGGCCATAATTATAATATGAAAGCCGTATATAGCTGCAAGCACTGAATATATATATATATATATATATATATATATAGCTTTACTTTCTTTTCTTTTCTCTCTGTGCTACCTGCTCTCTTCTACTTCTGCTTCTCTTCTTTTTCTGCTGCTTAATCTCTTTGCCTTTAAGTTCCCATTTCTCTTCTTCATATGATCCCATAACGAAACCAAAAGGTAAAAAGTACTGTGTAGTCCCTTATATATATATATATATATTCGATCCTAGCCATTCATTTCTTGACATGTTCATAATCAAGACAGTCCAGATTCTATATGTTGTCCATTTTAGCTTTTAAGGGACATGGAATATTCAGTGTAGAATGGAGAAAGAAAGCGTGACATGCTCCTCTCTCTTTCTTCTTTCCTGTTCTTCTTTAACACTTTACAGCGTAGAAATATAAATAAAAAGTAAAGAAAGTTAGAGGGTCTTTTCCTCTTTACCATTCATAATCTTTTCCCAACGATGATGTATTTTCAATACTGTTCATGCAATAAGAACTGGCTAGTATCTCTTGTGAATTTGTTTTTTCTCATGATTTTTTCCAACATAATAATGTGAATAGCAAGCCCTTTTATGCCTTAAATCGAGTACTCGTAATAAATTATTATTTTTGGATTGAACCCAACAAAAAAAAAAAAAGAGGCTCGAGGGAGAAACTAACAAAGATTATTATGAAACATTTGAGTTTTTTTGGATTGAATCCGAAATAATAAGGTGAAGGGCAAACCCTTTTAAGGCCTTAAGCAACTCTTAACAGTAAAAAGTAATTTACTCTTTAACATCCATAATAGAGTCAAAAGAAAAGATGGGTATGGTATGGTATGCTATACAATCACGGGGAATATTTATATGCATTACAAGCAAAAAAGAATAAAATAAATAAATATCGAACGTGGTCCATGCAATTCTAGGGAGTGGGAGCACCGAGGAGAGTGCACGTCCTCGCTCGTCTCTCTAGAAGAATATATGCAAGAAATGAAGGAGAAAAAACTTACAGAAAGAGAGAAATATGTGGAGACCATGGATTAAAAACCACTGAAAACTACTTTTCTCTACTATTTCTTTCTTTATTTTCGTCATTGATTACGCCTATGAACCCTAACCCTACTACACAATCTCTTTCTAGCTAGAGTGGGGACGTCTCTCTCTCTCTCTCTCTCTCTCTCTATATATATATATATATATCCTCAGGTTTATGTGTTGGAGAACTTGGCATCTAGCTAGTTTAGTTTCATTGCTTTATTAATCAACAACCTTCCTGTGTACACAGTTGTCATTGGTGGCTACTTAACTAGTTTTCAACTTGTTTAAACCCCTTCAAAATAGACGATTACCTTACATAATCACGCACCAAAAACAGTGATTAAGCAAGCATTTTAATGTTGCTCTGAAAATATTAAGTTCTAGATTAGGTTTTAGTGACAGGACAAGTCGTTTTTTGTAATCCATTTAGTAATTAACTAGCTAAAAATTAAACAAGAGTGGGGCTGTAAGGTCTTTGGTTAATTTAGCATTAAACTATGTTAAGTCATTCAATCCCAATTTCCAACCAAGTGATTGTAAAAAGTGTACAAAATGCTGCTATGGATCAGAGAACAGTTTTCTAACTTGATGAAATTGATGGCATAAAAATAGCAAGAGACTGTCCAAAATATATATCGATAGGGTTGTTGCCTCTCTGCTGTGGTGGCTCTGTGGTCTAGTGTAAGTACCTGACCACTGGTTCTAGGGCAGCCCTACCTAGCTATGCATTATACTCCATACTAATCAATACACTGAGAGGTCTCTTTCTGGTTGGTTTCCTACAAACCATATAGAGATTCTAGATGCTATGGCCAGCAGAGCTCTGGACCCTATCCTGTGCATCTTTTATCTACATGTAGTGCATGACGAGTCTATGTGTAAGAGTGTTAAGTATTTCAGTGGCTTGCCTTTCTAAAGCCTAGAAATCCAACAACAACTAAGCTTATTGTAGCAAAAACGGCACA